>Ga0073925_1000019_pt1 | contig 57724 bp, 47 predicted proteins | sample GWRWT4_21May14_FD_70952 | JGI IMG/M metagenome (GOLD analysis project Ga0073925, IMG submission 70952) | Sand microcosm microbial communities from a hyporheic zone in Columbia River, Washington, USA - GW-RW T4_21-May-14 | ecosystem: Engineered > Artificial ecosystem > Sand microcosm >...
GTCGGTGTTGGCGAGCGACGGGTCGTCGCGCAAGGCTTCGTTGACTTCGACGATCTCGCCGCTGACCGGCATGAACAGGTCGGCGGCGGCCTTCACCGACTCGACCACGCCGGCCACCTCGCCCTTCTTGAACGTGCTGCCCACGGAAGGCAGCTCGACGAAGACCACGTCACCGAGCGCATCCTGCGCGTGGTGGGTGATGCCGACGGTCGCGGCCTCGTGGTCTTCGATGTTGATCCACTCGTGGTCGCTGGTGTACATGGTCGTCATCGGGGGCTCCTGTGATTTGACGTTGAACTTCAAGAAAGGTCGGTGGCGCAACAATCGCGCCCAGTCGTTTCGCTTGCAAGCGAAACGCCGTTCGCCAGGCATTCATGAGCCCGCAGGGGCTCATTCGGTCCGGGCTCACCCACGAAAGTAGTGGTGCGGCGTGAAGGGCATCGAGGTCACGCGCATCGGCTGCGCCTTGCCGCGCACGTCGGCGTAGACCTCGTGGTTCGGCAGCGCATGGTTGGCGGCGAGATAAGCCATCGCGATCGGCTGCGCAACTGTCGGCGCGAGCGTGCCGCTGGTCACGTGGCCGAGCTTGTGGCCGTGGGCGTCCTTGATGATCGCGCCTTCGCGCACCGGCACCCGCTCCAGGCCGATCAGGCCGACGCGTTTGGTCGCCGCGCCGGTGGCGAGCTGGCCGTCGATCACCGAGGCGCCGGGGTAACCGCCGTGGCGCGCGCCGCCGGCGCGCCGCACCTTCTGGATCGCCCAGGTGAGCGCCGCTTCGACCGGCGTGGTCGTGGTGTCGATGTCGTGGCCGTACAGGCACAGGCCGGCTTCCAGGCGCAGCGTGTCGCGCGCGCCCAGGCCCACGGGGCCGACCTCGGGCTGCGCGAGCAGCTCGCGCGCCAGGGCTTCGGCCATCGAAGCCGGCACCGAGATCTCGAAGCCGTCGTCGCCGGTGTAACCCGAGCGCGTGACAAAACATTCGGCACCGGCGAGCCGAACGGTCATGCCGGTCATGAAGGTCAGAGCGGTGACGCCAGCGTTCAGCCGCGCCAGTGCCTTCACCGCCTTCGGGCCCTGCAGCGCCAGCAATGCCCGGTCGGGCAAGGGCTGCACGGTGCAGCGGTGGCCGATGTGCGTGATCAGGTGTTTGGTGTCGGCTTCCTTGCAGGCCGCGTTGACGATCAACAGCAGGTCGTTCTCGGCGCCGCGCCGCGTGATCATCAGGTCGTCGAGGATGCCGCCGTTGCTGTTGGTGAAAAACGCGTAACGCTGCTGACCGTCGGCCAGGCCTTGCACATCCATCGGCACCAGCGTTTCGAGCGCCTTGGCAGCGTCGGCGCCGGTCAGGCGCAGCTGACCCATGTGCGACACGTCGAACAGCGCGGCCGACTCGCGGCACTGCCGGTGTTCCCTGATGATGCCGGCGGGGTACGACACCGGCATCTCGTAACCCGCGAAGGGCACCATCTTGGCGCCGAGTTCGAGGTGCAGTGCGTGCAGCGGGGTATTTTGCAGGGGCGTGACGTGAAGAGCGGCGGTGTCGGACATGGTCGTCTCCTTGGGGAGGTCCTGCGAGGGCAATTCAATGGACCGGCGCGACCTCATGATCGCACCGGGAATGCCCTCTCTGTCCGCTTTACCTGAGAGATTGGCAGCGCCGCTTGCGCGGTCGGGCTGCTTGCCCCTTCGGTGGGCCTGCTCGGGGCAGGCCTCTCTCCAGCGAGGAACGCTTCAATTGAAGCGCTTGCCAGTCCTTTTGCCTGAGCGTTCGAGCTTCGCTTTCACATGCTGGGCCCTGCGCCTTCGGCGGCTTCATCGGGGCGTTGTTACGACCCACGCAGAAGCTCTCTCCTGACGGCGCGAAGTGTAGCAGCGGCTTCGCACACCGCGATAATCGCGGCCCATGGAATCAGCAAAAGCAGGCGTCGTGAAAGACGCGGTGGAAAAGGAGTGGCTCACGGTCGAGTCGCTCGACCTCGAAGCCCAGGGCGTGGCGCACAACGCGGCCGGCAAGGTGGTCTTCATCGAAGACGCGCTGCCCGGCGAAGAGGTGCAGGTGCAGGTCGGCCGGCGCAAGAACAACTGGGAGCAGGCGACGATCACGGCGCTGCGCCGTGAGAGCTCGCAGCGCGTGGTGCCGCAATGCCGGCACTTCGGTCACTGCGGCGGCTGCAAGATGCAGCACTTTCACGTCGGCGCGCAGGTCGCCACCAAGCAGCGCGCGCTCGAAGACGCGCTGTGGCATTTGGGCAAGGTCAAGCCGGAACAGGTGCTCAGGCCGATCGAGGGGCCGGCCTGGGGCTACCGTTACAGAGGCCGGTTGTCGGTGCGCTACGTGGTCAAGAAGGCCAAGGTGCTGGTCGGCTTTCACGAGCGCAAGTCGAGCTTCGTGGCCGACATGGACAGCTGCGAAGTGCTGCCGCCGCACGTGAGCGCCTTGCTCGTGCCGCTGCGCGAATTGATCGAAGGCATGGCTCAGCGCGACCGCCTTCCGCAGATCGAACTCGCCATCGGGGACGAGGTGACCGCGCTCGTGTTGCGCCACATGGAGCCGCTGAGCCAGACCGACCGCGAGCGGCTGCGGGTGTTCGGCGTCGAGCGCGGTGTGCAGTGGTGGTTGCAGTCCAAGGGCCCCGACACCGTGCAGCGGCTCGAGACCGGCGGCCCCGAGCTGGCCTACGCGCTGCCGGAGTTCGGCATCCGCATGCCGTTCAAACCGACCGACTTCACCCAGGTCAACCCGCACATCAACCGCGTGCTGGTCACACGCGCGCTGCGTCTGCTCGACGCAAGAGCCGACGAGCGGGTGATCGACTGGTTCTGCGGCCTCGGCAACTTCACGCTGCCGATCGCGACGAAAGCGCGCGAGGTGCTCGGCATCGAAGGCAGCGAAACGCTGGTGCAGCGGGCGCGCGACAACGCGGCGCTCAACGGCTTGGCCGCGAAGGCCGGCTTTGCCGCCAGCAACCTGTTCGAGCTGACGCCGGCCACGCTCGCGGCCCACGGCCACGCCGACAAGTGGCTCGTCGACCCACCGCGCGAAGGGGCGTTCGCTTTGGCCAAGGCGCTCGCCGATCTGCATGCCGATCCCGCTCTGGCGCCGGGTTATGTGGCGCCGAAACGCATCGTCTACGTCAGCTGCAACCCGGCGACGCTGGCGCGCGACGCGGGTTTGCTGGTTCACCAGGCGGGTTATCGATGCACGGCGGCGGGGGCGGTGAACATGTTCCCGCACACGGCGCATGTCGAGAGCATGGCGGTGTTCGAGAGGGGCTGACACGGGCACGTTTGCCCGGATCGCCGGCATTCCAGTGGCGTCCGATACTCCCTCTGTGTTGGGGAGGATCGCTCTTGACGCAAACCGTCGCCGTGCCGCTGTGGTTGTTCTTGCTGATGTGCGCGCTGGTGCTGCTGGCGGTGCTGCAGTGGCTGCTGCTGCCGGGCGCGCGCTGGTACTTCAGGCGCAAGGTGCGCGGCGTGCTCGACGAGATCAGCGTGCGCCTGAAGATCGAGCTGCCGCAGTTCAAGCTCACGCGACGCCGTGCGCTGATCGACCGGCTGATGATCGACCCGCGCGTATTGGCCGCCGCCGAGGCGCACGCCGCCACCACCGGCCAGCCGCGCGCAGCGGTGATGAAAACGATCGCCGTCTATGCCCGAGAGATCGTGCCGGCCTTCAACGCCTACGTGTACTTTCGTGTCGGCTACTGGTTGTCGAAGAGCTTCGCGCGGCTGGTCTACCGCGTGCGCCTGGGTTACACCGACGCACAGGCGATGGCCGCGATCAACCCCAAGTCCACGGTCGTGTTCGTGATGAACCACCGCAGCAACATGGACTACATCCTCGTCTCGTTTCTGGCCGCCGAGCGGGTGGCGCTGAGTTATGCGGTCGGCGAGTGGGCGCGCATCTGGCCGCTGCAGGGTTTGATCCGCGCGATGGGTGCCTACTTCGTGCGCCGCAATTCCGGCGACCCGCTGTACCGCATGGTGCTGCAGCGCTACGTGCAGATGGCGACCGAAGGCGGTGTGCCGCAGGCCATGTACCCGGAAGGTGGGCTCACCGTCGACGGCCGGCTGCGCGAGCCCAAGCTTGGCCTGCTCGACTACATGCTCAAGGGCTTCAGCCCCGACGGCGAACGTGACCTGGTGTTCATTCCGGTCGGCATCAACTACGACCGCGTGATCGAAGACCGCACGCTGCTGCGCAAGCTCGACGCGAAACCGCAGCGCAGCGGCCTGCTGCGCACGCTGCGCATCACCGGCAGTTACCTGGCGCGCCAGTTCGTCTTCACGCTGCTGGGCCGGCGTTACCGCTTCGGCTACGCCTGCGTGAACTTCGGCCAGCCGTATTCGATGCGGGCCTTCGTGAAAGAGCGTGGCATCGACTTCCGTGCGCTCGACGATGCCGATCGCCGCGGCGAAGTCGCGGCTGTCGGCCAGGCCTTGATGGCGCAGATCGGGCTGAACGTGCCGGTGTTGCCGGTGCCGCTGGTCGCCAGCGTGTTCCTGAGCGACCCGCAGCGGGCCTGGTCAGAACTGGAATTGAAAGCCGCGGTGCACGGCTTGATCGAACGGGTCGAAGCCCTTGGCGCGCATGTCTATGTGCCCCGCACCGACCGCGACTACGCGCTGACCGTCGGCCTGCGCATGCTGACGCTGCGCCACCTGGTGCTGGAAGAGCAGGGCCTGTACCGCGTCAACGCGGCCGAGATGCCGGTCGTGGCGTACTACGCCAATTCGATCGTGCACCTCACGTCGCAGGCCACGAAATGAAAAGTCAAAGAAAAGGGGGCCCGAAGGGCCCCCGCTGTCCGTCCCCCCGACAGGGGTCAGTCGCTGCTGCTGTTGCTGAACCCGAGAATGGCCAGCAAAGACTGGAACACGTTGTACAGGCTCAGGTACACACCCAGCGTGGCGGTGATGTAGTTGGTCTCGAGACCGTCTTTCACGCGCTTCAGGTCGTACAGGATGAAGGCCGAGAAGATGCCGATCGCCAGCACCGAGATCGTGATCATCAACGCGCTCGACTGCAGGAAGATGTTCGCGATGGCGGCCACGAAGACCATGATCATGCCGATGAACAGGAACTTGCCCATCGCCGACAGGTCACGCTTGATCACCGACGACAGGGTGGCCATGCCGAAGAAGATCAGGCCGGTGCCGGCGAAGGCGGTCATGATCAGCCCGGCGCCATTGGCCTGGCCCAGCACGGCGCCGATCATGCGCGACAGCATCAGGCCCATGAAGAAGGTGAAGCCCAGCAGCACCGGCACGCCGGCGGCGGAGTTCTTGGTCTTCTCGATCGCGAACATCAGGCCGAAGGCGCCGACGAGGAAGATGATGGCGCTCATGCCCGCGCCCATGCCCCGCATCAGTCCGGTGGAAACACCGATCCAGGCGCCGAGCACGGTAGGCACCATCGACAGCGCGAGCAGCCAATAGGTGTTGCGGAGCACGCGGTTGCGTTGCTCGGCCGACGTCACTTCGCCGGCGTATCCGGTGAAAGTGGCTTGCACGGGTTGATTCATGGGACCTCCTGATTGAAAGTGACGCGGGTTGAGACTCTCGCCGCGGATTCTAGTTCCCTGCTGCGGCGCCAGCGCATTCCCCTCTGGGTTGTGGCGAAATGCGCTGGCGCATTGCAGGCGTGTTTCATGCGTACAGTTGTGGGTTGATTCACGAAAAACAACCCGGACCGGATTCCATGAACACCAAACCCTACCTCTCGCTCGCCGACGTGAAGCTCGTGGCCGCCGCCGCCGAGGCCGAAGCGCTCGCCAACCAGTGGATCGTCACGATCGCGATCGTCGACGACGGTGGTCACCTGCTGTGGCTGCAGCGCCTCGACGGCGCGGCGCCGATTTCGTCACACATCGCCCCGGCCAAGGCCCGCACCGCGGCGCTGGGCCGGCGCGAAAGCCGGGTCTACGAAGAAATGATCAACCAGGGCCGCATGTCGTTCCTGAGCGCGCCAGTCCTCGAAGGCATGCTCGAAGGCGGCGTGCCGGTGATGGTGAACGGCCAGTGTGTCGGCGCGGTCGGCGTGAGCGGCGTCAAGTCGAACGAAGACGCGCAGATCGCCCGCGCCGGCATCGCGGCGCTCGGCCTCTGAGCAAATCACCGACGCAACAGCAGCAGGCACCCGCCGATGATGAGCGTCGCCGACAGCGCGGTCGTGAGCGTCGGCACTTCGCCGAACAGCAGGTAGCCCAGGCCGGCGGCCCAGACGAAGCTGCTGTACTCCAGCGGCGCGACGCGGCTGGCCTCCAGGCGCGTGAAGGCGTAGGTCAGGCACAGCAAGCCCAGGGTGCCCAGGCCGCCGGCCAGCAGGATCAGCAGCCCGTCGCTGGCCAGCAGCGGCTTCCACGACCAGGCAGCCGGTGCTGCGAGCAGTGCCAGCGGCAGCACGCTCTGGATCAGCAGGATCGTCCAGACCGAGTCGCTGCGCGACTGCTTGCGCGCCAGCAGCATCACGAAGGCGAACGACACGGCAGCCACGGCCGCGCTCAGCATGCCGAGCAGCCGCGCCGTGCTCTTGCCGTCGAGCCCGGCTTGCAGTTCCGGCCAGAGCGAAATCGACACCCCCGCGAGGCCGAGCGCCAGCGCGGCCCAGATTGAGGGCGCCGGGCGCTCCTTCAGCACCGGAATCGCCAGCACCGAGACGAAGATCGGCGCCAGGTACGAGATCGTCACCGCGAGCGCGAGCGGCAGCTGTGTGAGTGCATGAAAGTAGCCGACCAGCGAGACCAGCAGGAACAGGCTGCGCACGACGTGCAAGCGCCAGGCGGCGCGCTCGGGCAGCGGCGTGCGCTTCCAGGCCCACAGCAGCAGCGCGAACACGCTGCCGCCGGCAAAGCGGAAGAAGCTGAGCTGCAGGGCGTCGTAACGCGGTGTCATCAGTTTGATCACGGCGTCCATGCTGACGAAGCTGGCGGCGGCCAGCGCGCCGGCGAGCAGGGGCAGGGCGTTGCTGTTCCTGGAATCATCGAAAGGCATCGCCCGAGTCTAGGCGGGCGCGTGCGAGGTACCGGACACGTGGTGCCCGTGGTCTATAATTTGCAGGTTTACCCCTAACCCCACCGCCCAGCGAAACACACGATGTTTGCTGACGGAAATCGGCCCAGTTTCCTTCCGGGAAGCCCCAGGTTTTCTCACCGGTTTCAAGCTCCAAGAGCCCACGCTCGAATGGGCTGAGCTGGGCGCGCACAACACGGAGATTCCCGGTGCCGCCGCTACTGCTGTTCCCCCAAGCCCAGGCTGTCCTGGCACTCGCAGACGGCACGGTGTTTCAGGGCATTTCGATCGGCGCTCCCGGCCACACCGTGGGCGAAGTGGTGTTCAACACCGCGCTCACCGGTTACCAGGAAATCCTGACCGACCCGAGCTACTGCCGCCAGATCGTCACGCTGACCTACCCGCACATCGGCAGCTACGGCATCAGCGCCGAAGACGTCGAAGCAAAAAGGGTGTTCGCCGCCGGCCTCGTGATCAAGGACTTGCCGCTGCTGGCCTCGAACTTCCGCAGCAGCATGACGCTGGCCGAGTATCTGAAGCGCGAAGGCACGGTTGCCATCGCCAACATCGACACGCGCCGCCTGACGCGGCTGCTGCGCACGAAGGGCGCGCAGAACGGCTGCATCCTGACCTTGCCGCTCGGCGAGTTGATGACGCCGGCCCACATTGCTGAAGCGACCGCGAAAGCGAAGGCCGCGCCCAGCATGAGCGGGCTCGACCTGGCCAAGGTCGTCAGCGAGCGCGAACCCTACGAATGGGCCGAGACCGAGTGGGCGCTCGAGACCGGCTACGGCACGCTGAAGGCGCCGACCTTCCACGTGGTCGCGTACGACTTCGGCCTCAAGCGCAACATCCTGCGCATGCTGGCGAGCCGCGGCTGCAAGGTGACCGTGGTGCCGGCGCAAACGCCTGCCGCTTCGGTGCTGGAACTCAAGCCCGACGGCATCTTCCTGAGCAACGGCCCGGGTGATCCGGAACCCTGCGACTACGCGATCGCCGCCACACGCGAACTGATCGACACCGGCATCCCGACCTTCGGCATTTGCCTGGGTCACCAGATCCTGGCGCTCGCCTCGGGCGCGAAGACCTTCAAGATGAAGGTCGGCCACCACGGCGCCAACCACCCGGTGAAAGACCTCGACGACGGCCGCGTCAGCATCACGAGCCAGAACCACGGCTTCGCGGTCGATGCCAAAACGCTGCCGGCCAACCTGCGGCCGACCCACGTGTCGCTTTTCGACGGCACGTTGCAAGGGCTGGCGCGCACCGACAAGCCGGCGTTCTGCTTCCAGGGGCACCCGGAAGCTTCCCCCGGCCCACACGACATTTCCTACCTGTTCGATCGCTTCACTGCGCTGATGGCAACCCACACGGAGAAGAAGAATGCCCAAGCGCAGTGACCTCAAATCGATCCTGATCATTGGCGCCGGGCCGATCATCATCGGCCAGGCCTGCGAGTTCGACTACTCCGGCGCGCAGGCCTGCAAGGCGCTGCGCGAAGAGGGCTACAAGGTCATCCTCGTCAACAGCAACCCGGCGACGATCATGACCGACCCGGAGATGGCCGATGTGACCTACATCGAGCCCATCACCTGGCAGGTGGTCGAACGCATCATCGCCAAGGAACGGCCCGACGCGGTGCTGCCGACGATGGGCGGGCAGACGGCGCTGAACTGCGCGCTCGACCTGCACAAACACGGTGTGCTCGCGAAGTACGGCGTCGAGATGATCGGCGCGAACGAAAAGGCGATCGAGAAGGCCGAAGACCGTCTCAAGTTCAAGGACGCGATGACGGGCATCGGCCTGCATTCGGCGCGCTCCGGCATCGCGCACTCCATGGAAGAAGCGCTCGCGGTGCAGAAGCGCATCACCGGCGTGATCGGTGGCACCGGTTTCCCGATGGTCGTGCGCCCCAGCTTCACGCTCGGCGGCACCGGCGGCGGCATCGCCTACAACCCGGAAGAATTCGAAGAGATCTGCAAGCGTGGCCTCGACCTGTCGCCCACCAAGGAACTCCTGATCGAAGAAAGCCTGATCGGCTGGAAAGAGTTCGAGATGGAGGTGGTGCGCGACAGCAAGGACAACTGCATCATCGTCTGCGCGATCGAGAACCTTGACCCGATGGGCATCCACACCGGTGACTCGATCACGGTGGCGCCGGCGCAGACCTTGTCGGACAAGGAATACCAGCTGCTGCGCAACGCGAGCATCGCGATCCTGCGCGAGATCGGCGTCGACACCGGCGGCTCGAACGTGCAGTTCGCGATCAACCCGAAGAACGGGCGCATGGTCGTGATCGAGATGAACCCGCGGGTCTCGCGCTCGTCGGCGCTGGCGTCGAAGGCCACGGGTTTCCCGATCGCCAAGGTGGCCGCCAAACTGGCCGTGGGCTACACGCTCGACGAACTGCGCAACGACATCACCGGCGGCGCCACGCCGGCTTCGTTCGAGCCGAGCATCGACTACGTCGTCACGAAGATTCCGCGTTTTGCGTTCGAGAAATTCCCGGCCGCCGATTCGCGCCTGACGACGCAGATGAAATCGGTCGGCGAAGTGATGGCGATGGGCCGCACCTTCCAGGAGAGTTTCCAGAAGGCGCTGCGCGGTCTGGAGACCGGCATCGACGGCTTGAGCGAACGCAGCAGCGACCGCGAAGAGATCGTGCAGGAGATCGGCGAAGCCGGGCCCGAGCGCATCCTCTTCGTCGGCGACGCTTTCCGCATCGGCATGACGCTGCAGGAAGTCTTCGAAGAAACCAACATCGACCCGTGGTTCCTGGCGCAGATCGAGCAGTTGATCCAGCACGAGCAGGCGCTCGCCGGTCGCGCGCTGGCGAGCCTGTCGAAGGATGAGTTGCGTTTCCTGAAACAGAAGGGCTTCTCCGACCGCCGCCTGGCCAAGCTGCTCGGCACGAACCAGCACGAAGTGCGCCAGACGCGCCACACGCTCGGCATTCGCCCGGTCTACAAACGGGTCGACACCTGCGCCGCCGAGTTCGCGACGCAGACCGCCTACATGTACTCGACCTATGACGAAGAGTGCGAGGCCGAGCCGACCAACGCCAAGAAGATCATGGTGCTCGGCGGCGGGCCGAACCGCATCGGCCAGGGCATCGAGTTCGACTACTGCTGCGTGCACGCGGCGCTGGCGATGCGCGAAGACGGTTACGAGACCATCATGGTCAACTGCAACCCCGAGACCGTGTCGACCGACTACGACACGTCGGATCGCCTGTACTTCGAGCCGGTGACGCTCGAAGACGTGCTCGAGATCGTCGACAAGGAAAAACCGGTCGGCGTGATCGTGCAGTACGGCGGGCAGACGCCGCTGAAGCTCGCGCTCGACCTCGAACGTGCCGGCGTGCCCATCGTCGGCACCTCGCCCGACAGCATCGACATCGCCGAAGACCGCGAACGCTTCCAGAAGCTGCTGCACGCGATCGGACTGAAGCAGCCGCCGAACCGCACCGCGCGCACCGAAGAAGCCGCCTTGCAACTGGCGCAGGAGATCGGCTACCCGCTGGTCGTGCGCCCGAGCTACGTGCTGGGTGGCCGCGCGATGGAAATCGTGCACGGCGACAAGGACCTGGAACGCTACATGCGCGAAGCGGTGCGCGTCAGCGAGAAGTCGCCGGTGCTGCTCGACCGCTTTCTCGACGACGCGATCGAGGTCGACGTCGACTGCATCAGCGACGGCACCGAGGTGATCATCGGCGGCATCATGGAACACGTGGAGCAGGCCGGCATCCATTCCGGCGACTCGGCCTGTTCGTTGCCGCCGTATTCGCTGCCGAAGGCGTTGCAGGACGAGATGCGGCGCCAGACCATCGCGATGGCGAAGGCGCTCAAGGTCGTGGGCCTGATGAACGTGCAGTTCGCGATCCAGGGCGAGGGCGACAACGCCGTCGTCTACGTGCTCGAAGTCAACCCGCGCGCTTCGCGCACCGTGCCCTTCGTGTCGAAGGCGACCGGCCAGCCGCTGGCGAAGATCGCGGCGCGCTGCATGGTCGGGCAGACATTGAGCGGCCAGCGTGGCGCCAACGGCAAGCCGCCGGCCGAGGTGATCCCGCCGTACTTTTCGGTCAAGGAAGCGGTGTTCCCGTTCAACAAGTTCCCCGGTGTCGACCCGATCCTCGGGCCCGAGATGCGTTCCACCGGCGAGGTGATGGGCGCGGGCCGCACGTTCGGCGAAGCGATGCTGAAGAGCCAGCTCGGCGCCGGCTCGCGCCTGCCGAGTTCGGGCACCGCCTGCCTGACCGTGAAGAACGGCGACAAGGAACGGGCCGTCGCCGTGGCGCGCGACCTGCACGCGCTCGGCTTCTCGCTGGTCGCCACCAAGGGCACGGCGGCGGCCATCGCGGCGGCGGGTGTACCGGTGAAGGCCGTGAACAAGGTCAAGGACGGCCGCCCGCACATCGTCGACATGGTCAAGGCCGGCGAGATCCAGCTCGTCTTCACGACCGTCGACGAAACCCGCACCGCGATCGCGGATTCGCGCCACATCCGCCAGGCGGCGCTCGCCAACCGCATCACCTACTACACCAGCATGGCGGGTTGCGAGGCGGCGGTCGAAGGCATGAAGCACCAGGACGATCTGGTGGTCATGTCGCTGCAGGAATTGCACGCCGAACTGCGGTGAGATAAAGTCGTTTCACGTCTTGTCCGCCGCCGGCTCCACCGGCGGCGGCTTCATTTCTGCTCCAGGGTTTTTCATCATGGCCACCATCCCCCTCACCATCCGCGGCGCCGACAAGCTCAAGGAAGAACTCGCCCGCCTGAAGGGCGTGGAGCGCCACGCCGTGATCCAGGCCATCTCGGAAGCGCGCGCGCAGGGTGACCTGTCGGAAAACGCCGAGTACGAAGCGGCGAAAGACAAGCAGGGCTTCATCGAAGGCCGCATCCTCGAGATCGAAAGCAAGCTCGCCGCGGCGCAGATCATCGACCCTTTGAACCTGAACGCCGAAGGGCGTGTGGTGTTCGCGTCCACGGTCGACCTGGAAGACGAAGACAGCGGCGTCAAGGTCACCTACCAGATCGTCGGCGACGACGAGGCCGATCTGAAGCAGGGCCTGGTCTCGATCAGCTCGCCGATCGCGCGTGCGCTGATCGGCAAGAGCGCCGGCGACGTGGCCGAAGTGCAGGCGCCGGGCGGCATCAAGCACTACGAGATCATGGCTGTGCGTTATGGGTGAAGGGTGAGCGGCGCTCGCTTTTCAGCCGTTGTGGCCGGTCTTTGGGCCGGTGTCTTGCTGTGCATCGCCGCGTTGGCGGCGCCCTCGGCTTTCGCCACGCTCGCGTCGGCAGATGCCGGGCGCTTTGTCGGCCGCGTTCTCACGCAGGAGGCTTACGCGAGCCTCGCGGTCGCCTTGTTGCTGTTCGCGCTGGAACGCCAGCGCAGCGCGCTGCGCGCCGCATCGGGTTCAGGTTCGGTGTTCAGCGCCAACATGGTGTTGCTGCTGGGCACGCTGTTCTGCACGGTGGCCGGGCATTTCGCGGTGCAACCGATGATGGCCGCCGCGCGGGCCGGGCAGGGCGCGTGGTCGTTCGGCGCCTTGCACGCCGTGTCGGGCGGCCTGTTCGCGCTGAAGGGTTTGCTGGTGCTGGCCCTGGCGTGGCGCCTGAGCGCGCGCTGAACTCAGGACTGCTGCGACGTCTTCTTGACGCTGCTCACCCGCTTGCGGGCACGCTTGAGTTCACCGCCGGCAGCGATGCGCATGTTGCCCATCACAGTGATCTTCTTGACTTGGGCGCGGTGGTTGCCGCTCTTCGAGAACTTGAGTATCTTCACGACCTTCGGGCCGGCGCCACGGCCTTCGCGTTCGACCTTTTCCTTCGGCGGCATCGGGCGCCACAGCACCAGCAGCTTGCCGATGTGCTGGATCGGCGCGGCGCCCAGCGTGTCGGCCAGCGTCGTGAACATCGTTTCACGGCTCGCCCGGTCGTCGGAAAACACCCGGACCTTGATCAGGCCGTGCGAGTTCAGCGCCGCGTCGATCTCCTTCTGCACCGAGGGCGTGAGCCCGTCGCTGCCGATCATCACGACCGGGTCGAGGTGGTGGGCTTCGGCCCGGTGTTCCTTGCGCTGGGCAGGTGTCAATTGAATCGCAGTCATGCCCGTATTATCGGCCTGAGATGAAAACCCAAACCAAAAGCAAGAAGGTCAACAAGGCGTGGTTGCACGACCACACGAACGACACCTACGTGAAGCTGGCGCAAAAGGACGGTTACCGCGCCCGCGCTGCCTACAAGCTCAAGGAGATCGACGAAGAATTGCACCTGCTCAAGCCGGGCCAGATCGTCGTCGACCTGGGCGCCGTGCCCGGCGCCTGGAGCCAGTACGTGCGGCGCAAGTTCGCGCCCAAGGAAGTGGGCGTGGGCGGTGCGGCGGTCGGTTCGCTCAACGGCACGATCATCGCGCTCGATGTGCTCGACTTCGAGCCGATCGAAGGCGTGACCTTCATCCAAGGCGACTTTCGCGAGGATTCGGTCCTGGCACAACTCGAGGCCTTGGTCGCCGGACGCCCGGTGGACGTGGTGGTGTCGGACATGGCGCCGAACCTGTCGGGCATCGAAGCGTCGGATGCGGCGCGCATGGAAAACCTGGTCGAACTGGCGGTCGAATTCGCCAGGAAGCACCTCACGCCGCAGGGTGCGCTGGTCTGCAAGGTGTTCCACGGCAGCGGTTACGGCCAGCTCGCGAAGCTGTTCAAGACCACCTTCCGGGTCGTCAAGCCGATCAAGCCGAAGGCCTCGCGCGACAAGTCGGCCGAGACCTTTCTGGTCGGGATCGGCCTGAAGGTCCGGCCCGGCGCGGCGGCGCCGAACAGCGTGATTCGGTCGTAAAGCGCACAAACCTGCCGATACACGCTTGCAGCCCGCGGGCATTGCAATGCAGGCGCAGGGCTTGACTGGTCTAAAATCGTCCGCACATGGGTTGCACGGTGGGGCACGAGGTTGCCGCGCCACAGCCCAACGCCCGGAAATGGAGTAGCGGTGAACAATCAATGGTTCTCTAAAGTTGCTGTCTGGCTGGTGATCGCACTCGTGCTGTTCACCGTGTTCAAGCAGTTCGACCGGAGTGCATCGCAAACCGGAATGATCGGGTACTCCGAGTTCCTCGACGAAGTCCGCAACAAGCGCATCAAGAGCGTGCAGTTGCAGGAAAGCGCCGGCGGCACCGAGATCCGCGCCAAGACCAGCGACGACAAGGAACTGCGCACCACCGCAACCTACCTCGACCGCGGCCTGATCGGCGACCTGATCAACAACAACGTCAAGTTCGATGTCAAGCCGCGGGAGGAGCCGTCGTTCCTGCTCAGCATGCTGGCGTCGTGGGGCCCGATCCTGCTGCTGATCGGCGTGTGGATCTATTTCATGCGCCAGATGCAGGGCGGCGGCAAGGGCGGCGCCTTCAGCTTCGGCAAGAGCAAGGCGCGCATGCTCGACGAGGCCAACAACACGACCACTTTCGCCGACGTCGCCGGTTGCGACGAAGCCAAGGAAGAGGTCAAGGAACTGGTAGACTTCCTGAAAGACCCGCAGAAATTTCAGAAACTCGGCGGGCGCATTCCGCGCGGGGTGTTGCTGGTCGGCCCTCCGGGCACCGGCAAGACCTTGCTGGCCAAGGCCATCGCCGGTGAGGCAAAGGTGCCGTTCTTCTCGATCTCGGGTTCCGATTTCGTCGAAATGTTCGTCGGCGTCGGCGCCGCCCGTGTGCGCGACATGTTCGAGCAGGCCAAGAAGAGCGCGCCCTGCATCATTTTCGTCGACGAAATCGACGCCGTCGGCCGCCACCGTGGTGCCGGCCTGGGCGGCGGCAACGACGAGCGCGAGCAGACGCTGAACCAGATGCTGGTCGAGATGGACGGCTTCGAGACCAACCTCGGCGTGATCGTGATGGCCGCGACCAACCGGCCCGACATCCTCGACCCCGCGCTGCTGCGCCCGGGCCGCTTCGACCGCCAGGTCTACGTGACGCTGCCCGACGTGCGCGGCCGCGAGGCCATCCTGAACGTGCACATGCGCAAGGTGCCGGTCGGGCAGGACATCCGTGCCGACATCCTGGCACGTGGCACGCCGGGTTTCTCGGGTGCCGACCTGGCCAACCTGGTCAACGAAGCCGCCTTGTTCGCCGCCCGCCGCAACGGCCGGGTCGTGGAGATGGGCGACTTCGAGAAGGCCAAGGACAAGATCATGATGGGCCCGGAGCGCAAGTCGATGGCGATGGCCGAAGACGAGCGTCGCAACACCGCCTACCACGAGTCGGGCCACGCGCTGGTGGCTCGTCTGGTGCCGAAGGCCGACCCGGTGCACAAGGTCACGGTCATTCCCCGCGGACGCGCTCTCGGCGTGACGATGCAGTTGCCCGAAGGCGACCGCTACAGCACCGACAAGATCCGCATGCTGAGCACGATCTCGATCCTGTTCGGCGGGCGCATCGCCGAAGAAGTGTTCGTCGGCGAGATGACCACCGGCGCCAGCAACGACTTCGAGCGCGCCACCCACATCGCCCGCGACATGGTCACGCGCTACGGCATGACCGACGCGCTCGGCACCATGGTCTACGCCGAGAACGAGGGCGAGGTTTTCCTCGGCCGCTCGGTCACGAAAACGACCAACATGAGCGAGCAGACGATGCAGGCGGTCGACCGCGAGATCCGCAAGATCCTCGACGAGCAGTACGCGATCGCGCGCAAGCTGATCGAGGACAACAAGGACAAGATGCACGCGATGGCGAATGCCTTGCTCGAGTACGAAACCATCGACACCGCGCAGATCGACGACATCATGGAAGGCCGCCCGCCGCGCCCGCCGAAGGACTGGACGCCTTCGATGAGCAAGACGGTGCCTCCGGCCCCGCCCGCGGCGCCCGACACCACCACCGCGCCGGCCTGACGCGGGCGCCGCGATACGCACGAGAAAGACGGGGCTTCGGCCCCGTTTCCGTTGTCGCCCCGACTCATCGCGATGCATTGGCTCACCACCCGCTTCACCATCGACCTGACCCGGCCGCGGGTGATGGGCATCGTCAACGTCACGCCGGACTCGTTTTCCGACGGCGGGCGGCACGCCGGCACGCTGCAGGCGCTGGCACATTGCGAGCGTCTGCTGGCCGAGGGCGCGCACATGCTCGACATCGGCGGCGAGTCCACGCGCCCGGGCTCGCTGGCGATCTCGCCCGCGGAAGAGCTCGTGCGTGTGCTGCCGGTGGTCGAAGGCGCGCTGACGCTGGGCTGCCCGATCTCGGTGGACACCAGGAAGCCCGAGGTGATGCGGGCGGTGCTGGCACTCGGCGCCGACATCGTCAACGACATCGATGCGCTGCAGGCGCCCGGCGCACTCGACGTCGTGGCGGCCCATGGCCGCTGCGGCGTGTGCCTGATGCACATGCACGGCACGCCGGAAACGATGCAGGCGCGCCCGGCCTACGACGACGTGGTCGAGGAGGTCGGCGCGTTCCTGCGCGAGCGTGCCCAGGTGCTCGAAGCGCGAGGCGTGGCCAGCGAGCGCATCGTGCTCGACCCCGGCATCGGCTTCGGCAAGCGCCCCGAGCACAACGTCGCGCTGCTGCGGCGCCAGCGTGAACTGCTCGCGCTCGGCCGGCCGCTGCTGGTGGGCTGGTCGCGCAAGTCGACGCTGGGGGTGATCACCGGGCGTGACCTGGCCGATCGGCAAGCGGCCAGCGTGGCCGCGGCGCTGGCCGCGGTGCAGCACGGGGCGAGGATCGTGCGTGTGCACGATGTCGCACAGACGGTCGATGCCTTGAAAGTCTGGTCGGCTGCGGGATTGCCGGGCTGAGGCACACGCCGATAATCCGCGCCGAGGAGAGCACGACAACATGAGCAGAACCTACTTCGGCACCGACGGCATCCGTGGCACCGTGGGCGAATCGCCGATCACGCCCGACTTCATGCTGCGCCTGGGCTACGCGGTCGGCCGCGTGCTCAAGCGCGACGACGCCAAACCCACGGTGTTGATCGGCAAGGACACGCGCATCTCCGGCTACATGATCGAGTCGGCGCTCGAGGCCGGCTTCGCCTCGGCCGGTGTCGACGTGCTGCTGACCGGGCCGCTGCCCACGCCGGGCGTGGCCTACCTGACGCGCGCGCTGCGCCTCAGCCTCGGTGTGGTGATCAGCGCGTCGCACAACGCCTATCCCGACAACGGCATCAAGTTCTTCTCGGCGCGGGGCGAAAAGCTGCCCGACATGTGGGAGCAGGACGTGGAAGCGGCGCTCGAGCGGCCCGCCCAATGGGTCAGCTCGGCCGACCTGGGCAAGGCGCGCAAGCTCGAAGACGCGCGCGGGCGTTACATCGAATTCTGCAAGGGCACCTTCAGCAGCGAACTCTCGCTCAAGGGCCTGAAGATCGTCGTCGACGCCGCCCACGGCGCGGCCTACAACGTGGCGCCCGCCGTGTTCCACGAGCTCGGCGCCGAGGTCATCGCGATCGGTTGCAGCCCCGACGGCACCAACATCAACGCCGGCTTCGGCGCCACCTCGCCGGCCGCGCTGGTGGCGGCGGTGAAGGAGCATGGCGCCCACTACGGCGTGGCGCTCGACGGCGACGCCGACCGGCTGCAACTGGTCGACGCCGCGGGCCGGCTCTACAACGGCGATGAACTGCTGTACTTGATGGTCAACGACCGGCTGGCCCAGGGCGCGCCGGTGCCTGGCGCGGTGGGCACGCTGATGACCAACATGGCGGTCGAGTTGGCGCTGCGCGAGCGCGGCGTCGGCTTCGTGCGCGCCAAGGTCGGCGACCGCTACGTGCTCGAAGAACTGGTGGCGCGCGGCTGGCAGCTCGGCGGCGAAGGCTCCGGGCACCTGCTGGCGCTGGACAAGCACACCACCGGCGACGGCATCGTCAGTGCCTTGCTGGTGCTGCAGGCCGTGAGCCGCTCGGGCCGCTCGATGGCCCAGCTGCTCGAAGACGTGACGCTGTTCCCGCAGACGTTGATCAATGTGCGCCTCAAGCCGGGAACCGACTGGAAGAGCAACACCGCGCTGGCCACCGCCCAGGCCGCGGTCAGCCGTGAACTCGGCGACGCGGGCCGGGTGTTGATCCGCCCGTCGGGCACCGAGCCGCTGGTGCGGGTGATGGTCGAGGCGCGCGACGCGGCGCAGGCCAAACGCTGCGCGCAGCGGCTGGCCGATACGCTGGCCTGAGCCGGAGTGCGCTCGGCCCTTCAGCGCGCCGGCGGGATCAGCACCTTGTCGACGACCTGGATCACGCCGTTGCTGGCGCGCACATCGGCCGTCGTGACCAGCGCTTCCTCGACCGTCAGGAACGTGCCCGAGCGGTAGAGCGCCACGTTGGCGCCCTGCACGGTCTTCAGCGGGCCGTTCTTCAGATCGGCCGAGCTCAACGCGCCCGGCACCACGTGGTACGTGAGCACGGCTTTCAGGCGCGCCTTGTCCTTGGCCAGCGCTTCCATCGTGGCGGCAGGAACGGCCTTGAAGGCGGCATCGGTCGGCGCGAACACGGTGAACGGGCCGGCGCCTTGCAGCGTGTCGGTCAGGTCGGCTTCCTTCAGCAGGCGGGTCAGCGTCGACAACTCGGGCGTGGCCGCAGCGGTCTGGCTGATGGTTTGGGGGGCCGGCGTCGTGGCGCAGGCAGCCAGCGTCAGCGCAGCAACGCAGGCCAACAGGGAGATCGAACGGTTCATGGGGGCTCCTCGAGGGGATTTTTGGGGGCTGGAACGACTCAGCGCACGAGACTACGGAGCGTTCGTGACAAGTCGGTGAAGGCCGTGTGACAGGCTTCGCAGCGGTTTTCCGCTACGGGCGGCCGGTTTCCCGTGTGTCGAATGGCGGCTCCGATGTCACAGCGTTGTCACATGCGGCCCCTACAGTCCGACGCATCGAATCCATCCCCTGCGCCCACTGAAAGGCCTGCTCATGAAGCTGTTCCAGATCCGCTCCACGCTCGTCGCCACCACGCTTGGCGCTGTTGCCGCCACTGCCTTCGCTCAAGACGTGACCGGCGCCGGCGCCACGTTCCCGGCGCCGCTCTACGCCAAATGGGCCGACGCCTACAACAAGGCGGTTGGTGCCCGCATGAACTACCAGTCGGTGGGTTCGGGTGCCGGCCTGAACCAGATCCGCGCCAAGACCGTCGACTTCGGCGCGTCGGACATGCCGCTCAAGGACGAGCAACTGGCCAAGGACGGCCTGGTGCAGTTCCCCACCGTGATCGGCGGCGTCGTGCCGGTGGTCAACATCAAGGGAATCACCCCGGGGCAAATGAAACTGACCGGCCAGGTGCTGGGCGACATCTACCTCGGCAAGATCACGAAGTGGAACGACGCGGCGTTGACCGCGCTGAACCCGGGCGTGCCGCTGCCCGACGCCGCGATCTCGGTGGTGCGCCGCGCCGACGGCTCGGGCACGAGCTTCATCTTCACGAACTACCTCTCCAAGGTGAATCCGGAGTGGCAAGCCAAGGTGGGCGAGGGCACGGCGGTGAACTGGCCGACCGGCGCCGGTGGCAAGGGCAATGAAGGCGTGGCGGCCTTCGTGAACCGGCTGCCGAATTCGATCGGCTACGTCGAGTACGCCTACGTCAAGCAGAACAAGATGACCTACACCTTGCTGAAGAACAAGGACGGCAACTTCGCGACGCCCGACGACGCGAACTTCAAGGCCGCAGCGGCTTCGGCCGACTGGTCGAAGACGTTCTACCAGGTGCTGACCGAGCAGGCCGGCAAGGACAGCTGGCCGCTCACCGGCGCGACCTTCATCATGATGCAGAAGGTCCAGGACAAGCCGGTCAACGCTGGCAACTCGCTCAAGTTCTTCGAGTGGGCGTTCCTCAATGGCGACAAGATGGCCGCCGAGCTCGAATACGTCTCCCTGCCCGATGCCGTGAAGGGCCTGGTGCGCAAGCAGTGGGGCGACATCAAGGACGCCTCGGGCAAGCCGGTCGCCTACAAGTAAGTCCAGAGCCTTGGCGGGCACCCGGGCGGTGCCCGCACACCAACTTACCGGAGGGGCCGTGGCCGCTACACTTCCTGCGAGTCGATACGACGACGGGCACAAAGACAAGAACATGGAACGCACCGATCCGATGGGGCGACCGCCCGCGACACGCCGCTCTTCCGCGTGGGCCGACACGGCCTTTTCGTTCCTGGCCCATGCCGCTGCGCTGATCACGCTGGCCTTGCTGGCCGGCATCATCGGCTCGCTGGTCGTCGGCGCCGCGCCGGCGATCCAGGAATACGGCCTGAGCTTCCTGTGGCGCAGCGACTGGGACCCGGTCAAGAACAGCTACGGCGGCCTGGTGATGATCTACGGCACGCTGATGACCTCGTTCATCGCGCTGTGCATCGCCGTGCCGGTGAGCTTCGGCATCGCCCTCTTCCTGACCGAGATGTCGCCGAACTGGTTGCGCCGGCCTCTGGGCATCGCGGTCGAGCTGCTCGCCGCGGTGCCCTCGATCGTCTACGGCATGTGGGGCCTGCTGGTGTTCGGGCCGATCCTGGCCACCTACGTGCAGGCGCCGCTGCAAAGCCTGCTGACCGGCGTGCCCTTCCTCGGCAGCCTGGTGACAGGCCCGCCGGTGGGCATCGGCATTCTTTCCGCCGGCATCATCCTGGCGATCATGATCATCCCGTTCATCGCTTCGGTGATGCGTGACGTGTTCGAGGTGACACCACAGGCCTTGAAGGAGTCGGCCTACAGCCTGGGCTCGACGACCTGGGAAGTGGTCTACAAGGTGGTGCTGCCGTACACCAAGACCGGCGTCATCGGCGGCATCATGCTCGGCCTGGGCCGCGCGCTCGGTGAGACGATGGCGGTCACGTTCGTGATCGGCAACACCAACCAGCTGAACTCGCTGTCGGTCTTCGAAGCGGCCAACAGCATCAGCTCGGCACTGGCCAACGAATTCGCCGAAGCCGGCGCCGGTCTGCACCAGGCGTCTCTCATCTATCTGGGCCTCGTCTTGTTCTTCATCACTTTCGTGGTGTTGTCGCTGTCGAAAGTGCTGCTGTCCAAGCTGCAGAAGAATGAAGGGGGTCGCACATGAGCCTGCCCGGCCGCCCGAAAGGCGAATCGACCGCAGTGCGAAGCACGGAGGTATCCATATGAACGCCGCTGCACTGAATGCGAGCCGGCTCGCCCACCACGCCAGCCGCAAGCGCATCAACGTGGTTGCGCTGACGCTGTCGCTCGCGGCAATGGCCTTCGGCGTCTTCTGGTTGTTGTGGATCCTGTTCGAAACCGTGCGCCTCGGCTTCGGCGGCCTCGCCCTGGCCACCTTCACCGAAATGACACCGCCCCCTATGGCCGAGACCGGCGGGCTGGCGAACGCGATCTTCGGCTCGCTCGTCATGGTCGGCCTGGCCACGCTGCTGGGCACGCCGATCGGCATCCTGGCCGGTGTGTACCTGGCCGAGTACGGCCAGAAAGGCTGGCTCGGCAGCACCACGCGTTTCATCAACGACATCCTGCTGTCGGCGCCGAGCATCGTGATCGGCCTGTTCATCTACGCCACCGTGGTGGTGCGCATGAAGAACTTCTCGGGCTTCGCGGGTGTGCTGGCGCTGGCGCTGATCGTGATCCCGGTCGTGATCCGCACCACCGAGAACATGCTCAGCCTGATTCCGAACGCCTTGCGTGAAGCGGCCTATGCGCTGGGCACGCCGAAGTGGCGCGTGATCATGACGATCACGCTCAAGTCGGCCTGGGCCGGCGTGATGACCGGCATCCTGCTCGCACTGGCGCGCATCTCCGGCGAAACGGCGCCGCTGCTGTTCACTGCACTCTCGAACCAGTTCTGGACCAGCAACCTGAACGAGCCGATGGCCAGCCTGCCGGTCACGATCTTCAAGTTCGCGATGAGCCCTTACGAAAACTGGCAGAAGCTCGCGTGGGCGGGTGTGTTCATCATCACGATCGGCGTGCTGGTGCTCAACATCCTGGCGCGCGTGCTGTTCCGCAACAAACACTGATTCACAGGAAGACCACGATGGACGTCAGAGTCGATCTGCCCGTGACCGAGCGTGTCAAGCTCTCGGTTCGCAACCTGAATTTCTACTACGGCGGCTTTCATGCGCTGAAGAACATCAACATGGACATCCCCGAGAAGAAGGTCACCGCCTTCATCGGGCCGTCGGGCTGCGGCAAGTCGACCTTGCTGCGCACCTTCAACCGCATGTTCGAGCTCTACCCCGAGCAGCGCGCCGAAGGCGAGATCCTGCTCGACGGCGAGAACATCCTGAAGAGCAAGGACGACGTGTCGTTGCTGCGGGCCAAGGTCGGCATGGTGTTCCAGAAGCCCACGCCGTTCCCGATGTCGATCTACGACAACATCGCGTTCGGCGTCAAACTGTTCGAGACGCTGCCACGGGTCGAGATGGACGAGCGGGTCGAGTGGGCGCTGAAGAAGGCCGCGCTCTGGACCGAAGTGAAAGACAAGCTGAACCAGAGCGGCTCGGGCCTGTCGGGCGGCCAACAGCAGCGCCTGTGCATCGCGCGCGGCATTGCGATCAAACCCGAAGTGCTGTTGCTCGACGAGCCCTGCTCGGCGCTCGACCCGATCTCCACCGGCAAGATCGAAGAGCTGATCGGTGAGCTGAAGAGCGACTACACGGTCGTGATCGTCACGCACAACATGCAGCAGGCGGCGCGCTGTTCCGACTACACGACCTACATGTACCTCGGCGACCTGATCGAGTTCGGGCCGACCGCCGAGATCTTCATGAAGCCGAAGAAGAAGGACACCGAGGACTACATCACCGGGAGATTCGGGTGAGGACCGCGGCTCCAACAGTCCTGAGGACTGTTGGACGGAACGAACGACCCGAGCTCTGCGAGGGGCTGGGTGCGACACACAGGAGTACAAGATGACCGACAAACACCTCTCCACCCAATTCGACGCCGAGCTCAGCGGCATCTCGACCCGCGTGCTCGAAATGGGCGGCATGGTCGAGTCGCAGGTTGCGCGCTCGGTCTACGCGCTGACCAACTTCAGCGCCGACATCGCCTCCGACGTGCTGGTGACCGAAGAGCGTGTCAACACGACCGAGATGGAGATCGACCGCGACCTGTCGACCATCATCGCGCGGCGCCAGCCGACCGCGCGTGACCTGCGCCTGCTGATCGCCATCTCGAAGACCATCGCCAACCTGGAGCGTGTGGGTGACGAAGCGGCGCGCATCGCACGCACCGTGCAGCGGCTCGTCAACTCGGGCGCGTCGAGCCGCATGCGCCTGCCGGTCAACGACCTGGCCTACGAATCGGAACTCGCGGTCGCGCAACTGCGCAAGGCGCTCGACGCCTTTGCGCGGCTCGATGTCGACAAGGCGATCGAAGTGCTGAAGCAGGACGACCTGATCGACCAGGAGTTCGACGGCCTGATGCGCAAGCTCATCACCTACATGATGGAAGACCCGCGCACCATTTCTTCGAGCATCGACCTCGTGTTCGTGGCCAAGGCGATCGAGCGGGTCGGTGACCACGCGAAGAACCTGGCCGAGCAGATCATCTACATCGTCAAGGGCACCGACGTGCGCCACAACTCGATCGTTGCGGTGGAGTCGCTGGTCCGATGACACGACCCGTTTTCAGGAGCCGCGCATGAGCCACATCCTCGTTGTCGAAGACGAAACGGCGATCGCCGAGCTGATCTCGATCAACCTGCGGCACGCCGGTTTCGAAGTCACGATCGCCGGCACCGCCGAGCAGGCGCAGGCGGCGGTCAACGGCGAACTGCCCGACCTGATCATCCTCGACTGGATGCTGCCCGGCCAGTCGGGCGTGGCGCTGGCCAAACGCTGGCGCGGCGAAGCGCGCACGCGCGAGCTGCCGGTCATCATGCTGACCGCGCGCGCCGACGAGGCCGACAAGATCACCGGCCTGGACGCCGGTGCCGACGACTACCTCACCAAACCCTTCTCGACCAACGAGCTGATGGCGCGGATCCGCGCGCTGCTGCGCCGCAAGGCGCCGGAAGCGCTCGACGCGGCGGTCGAGGTCGGTGCCCTGAAGATCGACCCGTCGACCCGCCGCGTGACGCGCGGTAACGCCGAAGTGAAGGTCGGTGCGACCGAGTTCCGTTTGCTGCACTTCTTCATGACGCACCCGGAGCGGGTGCACAGCCGAGCCCAGTTGCTCGACCGCGTGTGGGGCGACCACGTCTTCATCGAAGAGCGCACGGTCGACGTGCACGTGAAGCGCCTGCGCGAGGCGCTGAGCCCGGTGCAGTGCGCAACCATGATCGAAACCGTGCGCGGCGCCGGCTACCGCCTGACGCAGCAGCCGGTGGCCCAGCCGCAGGCGCTGTCGGCGTGAGTCTTGCCGCTCGGGCGCGATTGCCATGATCTGGTTGTTGCCGCGCCTGCTGGCGATCGTGCTGGCGATGCTGGCGGGCGGCCTGATGGGGCTGTGGGTCGATCGCGCCGATGCGTCGGTCGTCGGCCTGCTGCTGGGCGGCGCGTTCGCGATCAGCGTGATCGTGCTGCGCGACACCTTGCACGGTTACCGGCTGATCGCGTGGCTGCGCGGCTCGCAGGAAGGGCAGGCGCCGCGTGACGCCGGCCTGTGGGGCGAGCTCGGCTACCGCATCGAACGCTCGCTGCGCTTGCGCGAGCACACGGCCGCGACCGAACGCAACCGCCTGACGCAGTTTCTCTCGGCGATCGAAGCTTCGCCCAACGGCGTGATGCTGCTCGACGCCGGCGACCAGATCGAGTGGTGCAATTCGCTCGCTGCCGACCACTTCGGCCTCGACCCGCAGCGTGACCGCCGCCAGCCCATCACCAACCTCGTGCGCGCCCCAGCCTTCGTGGCCTACCTGCAGGCCGGGCAGTTCGACGAAGCGGTGCAGATGCCGCAACCGCGCGGCAGGGGCTTGTTGTCGGTGCTGGTGCGCGAATACGGCGACGACCAGAAGCTGGTGCTTTCGCAAGACATCACCGAGCGCGAGCGCTCCGATGGCATGCGGCGTGACTTCGTCGCCAACGTGTCGCACGAGATCCGCACGCCGCTGACGGTGCTGTCGGGGTTCATCGAGACCTTGCGCAGCCTGCCGCTGACCGAGGTCGAGCGCAAACGGGTGTTGCAGCTGATGACGCAGCAGGCCGACCGCATGGGCTCGCTCGTCAGCGACCTGCTGACGCTGGCCCAGCTCGAAGGTAGCCCGCGGCCGAACGCCGACCGCTGGGTTGCGCTGAAGTCCGTGCTCGGCCAGGTCGAGGTCGACGCGCGGGTCTTGTCCGGCGGGCGCCACACGATCGTGTTTCCGGCCGAAGTCGAGGCCCAGATCGCCGGCGCACAGAACGAACTGCAAAGCGCGGTCACCAACCTCGTCAACAACGCCGTGCGCTACACGCCGGAGGGCGGCCGCATCGAGCTGACCTGGCGGGTGCAGGGCGACGGCTCGGGCGAGATCATGGTGATCGACACCGGCCCCGGCATCGCCCGCGAGCACCTGCCACGCCTCACCGAACGCTTCTACCGCGTCGACGGCAGCCGCTCGCGCGACACCGGCGGCACCGGCCTGGGCCTGTCCATCGTCAAGCACGTGGTGCAGCGCCACGGCGGCGAGCTCGACATCCAGAGCGAGGTGGGCAAGGGCTCGGTGTTCAGGCTCGTGTTCCCGGCTGCGCGGGTGCGCGCCGGCGTGACGGAAGGCGGCTCGGCAAGCTCGGCCGTCAACGCGGTGCCGGCTCCGGCCGAGAGCGCGCTCGGCTGACCGATCGCGTCAAGGTCTCGTGCGCCGATAGATCGCGCTCGTTTCGTCGTTGCGTGTATTGCGGCGCTCGCGCGCCAGCAGCCGCCAGCCACTGCCCGGGGGCGCGGCGGCCTGCATCTGCACCAGGTAGTCGCAGCGGGTCGCGTTCGTCGGCGTGACGGCATCGACCTTGTAGCCACCCAGGTATTCCATCGCCACCACCTGCGCCCGCGGCACGTCGGGCGCCGCCACGCAGGCGCCGCGCGGCACCTGCTGCGCGATGCGTTGCACCAGCGAACGGTAGCTGCGCGCGTGGTCGAGCGGCGGCAGCAGCAAGGTCATCAGCAGCAACCAGCACAGCGCCACGCCGCTGGCGGGCAATACCAGGCTCTTCCACAGCGGGTGGCGGTTGCGGCCGGTGCGCCACTTCACGAGCCACAACCACGCGAGCGTGCCGACCACCGCCAGTGCCAGCGCGAACAGCGAAAAGTTCGGCACGTAACCCGGCGCGAGGCGCGCGATGTTGAGCGCGGGCTGGCGTGGCACGCCGGTGTGGATCGACACGTAGACCACCCAGACCACGATCGCGCCGCCGCTGAAGAAGAAGACCGAGAACCAGTCGATCGCCGCGGCGGTGCTGCGTTGCAGCGTCGGCAGCGCGAACGCTGCCAGCACGGCCAGGGGCGGCAACGCCAACATCAAGGCGCGGTCGGAGCCGCCCATGGCCACGCAGGCGACCAGCGCCACTCCGGCGCAGCCGAGCGGAATCGCGATGTGGCGGTCGGAGAGCTGACTCCGCCAGCGCCAAGCCGTCCAGAGCGCCAGTGGCCAGGCCGGCCACGTGAACCAGGCGAGCAGACGCAGCAATTCCCAGATGCGTGCGAGCGTGACGTCGCCTGTGCCGACCCGCCAGCGCCAGGCCCCGAGCGCCGTGCCGACGATCAGCGCCAGCGCCAGCGCCGCAACGATCCAGCGCACGAAGTGCCGCGCGGTCTCGTAGCTGGAGCGCTGGCAGATCACCGCGCCGACGGTGCCCAGCGCCAGCGCGATGCTGGGCGCGCCGCTCGCGGCCAGCGCCGGCAAGGCCACGAGTACGGCGAGTTTCGGCTGCAGGCCACGAAACGGGCTGGCGGCCAGCGCGTAGACGAACAAGGCCACGCTGGCGAGCTGCGCCAGCTCGGGCGTCGTTTCGTGGCCCAGCTGCAGCAAACCGAGCGACGCGATCAGCGCCAGCAAAGCGCCGTCGGCAATTGCGCGGGCGTAGTCGGTCGGGCTGGCTTCACCGCCGAAGGCGAAGGGCAGGGGCTGGGCGGCTTCCGTGCGGGCGAGGTGGTAGGCCGCGTACCAGCTCAGCACCAGCACCACGACCAGCAGCAGCGCGAACGGAATGCGCGCCGCCACGGTCGGGTCGACCCACGGCCCGAGCAGCTTGATGAACGAGGCGCCGAGCCAGTAGGGCAGCAGCGCGGCATCGGCCGGCAGGCCACCCACGGTCGGCGCGAGCCACGATGTGCGGCCCTGCGCGATGTTCGCCATGTAGCCGAAGGCGGTGATGTCGGCGCTCTTCCACGGGTCGCGCCCGAACAGGCCGGGCAGCACGTAGGCGGCGCAGAACAGCAGCAGGGCCAGCCGCGGGATGGGCTGCGCCGCGCGCTGGGTGACGAGGGCAGGGTTCGGTGAGTTCAAGCAGGGGCTCGGGAATCAGCCGCGAATGATGCAGCAACTCGGGTGCGCGGGGTCCTTCGGGAAGCGCGGGCAACAAAAAAGGCAGCCTCGGCTGCCTTCTTCTGGGTGCGGAACACCTTACTTCTTGGTGCTCAGGTGCGCAAACTTGTTGCGGAACTTCTCGACGCGGCCGCCCAGCGAGTCCACGCTCTTTTGCGTGCCGGTGTAGAACGGGTGCGATTCGCTGGTGGTTTCCAGCTTGAACAGCGGCAGCTCGCGGCCGTCGTCCATCTTGACCGTTTCCTTGCTCGTGGCGCACGAGCGGGTCACGAACTTGAAACCGTTGGACAGGTCCACGAAACACACTTCGCGGTACGTGGGGTGAATGCCTTCTTTCATGGAAACCTCTGCGCTGAGTTTTGCGGGAGCCACACCGAACCATTCGGTGCACTTTCCGACAAGCGGAAAACCCGCGATTATAGCCCGGTATGAATAGATCAGCCGCCGCGCCGCATCATGTCGAAGAAGTCGAGGTTGTTCTTGGTCGACTTCATCTTGTCGAGAATGAATTCCATCGCCTCGATCTCGTCCATCGGGTAGAGCAGTTTCCGCAGGATCCAGGTCTTCTGCAGGATCTCGGGCTTGAGCAGCAATTCCTCGCGGCGCGTGCCCGACTTGTTCAACAGGATCGACGGGTAGACGCGCTTTTCCGACATGCGGCGGTCGAGGTGGATCTCGCAGTTGCCGGTGCCCTTGAACTCCTCGTAGATCACTTCGTCCATGCGGCTGCCGGTGTCGACCAGCGCGGTGCCGATGATCGTGAGCGAGCCGCCTTCTTCCACGTTGCGTGCCGCGCCGAAGAAACGCTTCGGGCGCTGCAGCGCGTTCGAGTCCATGCCGCCGGTCAGCACCTTGCCGCTCGAAGGCAGCACGTTGTTGTAGGCCCGTGCCAGGCGGGTGATCGAGTCGAGCAGGATCACCACGTCCTTCTTCATCTCGACCAGGCGCTTGGCGCGCTCGATCACCATTTCGGCCACCTGCACGTGGCGCGCAGCGGGTTCGTCGAAGGTGGAACTGATCACTTCGCCGCGCACGGTGCGCTGCATTTCGGTCACTTCTTCCGGCCGCTCGTCCACGAGCAGCACGATCAGGTAAACCTCGGGGTAGTTGGCGACGATCGCATGCGCCAGGTTCTGCATCATCACGGTCTTGCCGCTCTTCGGCGCCGAGACCAGCAGCGCGCGCTGGCCTTTGCCGAGCGGTGCGATCAGGTCGATGATGCGGCTGGTGATGTTCTCGTCGTTCTTGACATCGCGCTCGAGCTTGAACTGCTCTTTCGGGAACAGCGGCGTCAGGTTCTCGAACATGATCTTGTGCTTGCTCTCCTCGGGCGTCACGCCGTTCACGCGGTCGACCTTCACCAGCGCGAAGTAACGTTCGCCGTCCTTCGGCACCCGCACTTCGCCTTCGATCGCATCACCGGTGTGCAGGTTGAAGCGCCGGATCTGGCTCGGGCTGAGGTAGATGTCGTCGGTCGACGCCATGTAGCTGGCGTCGGGCGAGCGCAGGAAGCCGAAGCCGTCGGGCAGCACCTCGAGCACGCCGTCGCCGAACACCTGCTCGCCGGCCTTGGCGCGCTTCTTCATGATCGCGAACATCAGCTCCTGCTTGCGCATGCGGGCGACGTTTTCGATCTCGAGGGCCTCGCCCATCGTGATGAGCTCGGAGACGTGGATCAGCTTGAGTTCTGAAAGATGCATGGGCGAACACCCTGGGTGAATGCTGGCGGCCCGCCGCAAGGAGCAGGGTCAGCCTGGAGAGCGGCCTGCGGAGGCCGGGTACGGGAAGGCGCAGTGCGCCACGAATCAAAACTGGAGTGGGGGTGCCAAAACACGCGCCGCCGGGTGGGGCGTTGACGCTGCTACGCTGTTTCAGCGGCTCGCGTCGTGCGGTGGGGGCAAATCTCTTGCGGCAGGCGCCGGGTGCTGGGTAAGCGCCGGTTCCTGCAGCGTTTGACGCAGATTATAGATGACCGTCGAGGAATGCGGTCAACTGGGCTTTCGACAGGGCGCCGACCTTGGTGGCGGCGAGCTGACCGTCCTTGAACAGCATCAGCGTCGGGATGCCGCGGATACCGAACTTGGCCGGCACGTCGCGGTTCTCGTCGACGTTCATCTTGGCGATCTTCAGGCGGCCGTCGTAGTCTTTCGAGACCTCGTCGAGGATCGGCGCAATCATCTTGCACGGGCCGCACCATTCAGCCCAGTAGTCCACCAGCACGGGTTTGTCGGACTTCAGCACATCGGTGTCGAACGATGCGTCGGAAGTGTGTTTGATCAGTTCGCTGCTCATTGATTGTCCTCAGGCAAGCACCGCGTGAAGTGGGTGGCAAGGCACAATGATTCTGACACAAAGCCCCAACCCCCGTGGCGCGCGACGCTGCCCTCCTGCCTATGGCAACCATAGCCCGCGTGGCTCTTGAAAGCAGCGAATACGCCCTCGATCCCTGGCCCGCGCTGGCCTTGCTGGTCGGCGAATGGGCGCGCTCGGAGGGAGTGGTGTTGCGTGATGCGGTGGTTCTGCTGCCGTTCGCGCAGCTGCTGCCGCTGGCGCGCAGCGCCTTCGCGCAGGCCGGTGGCTGGAGCCCGCGCATCGAGACCACACGCACGCTCGCCGCGAGCCTCGGGCCCGAGGCGCCGGCCGAGCGCGGCCAGATCACGCACGACGCGGCCGTCGATGCGCTGAGTGCGGCGCAGTTGCTGCGTTCGCTAGCCTGGGGCGCCGCGTGGGCCGGTCGCGACCCGCGCGGTTTCGAGCAGGCGGTCGACCAGGTGGTGGCCACGAGCCACGAGATCGCGCGTGCCGCCGCGGCTGTGCCTCCGGCGGAGCGGCCAGCCCACTGGGCCCGCGCCCGCGAACTGCTGGCACCGCTGGCCGGGCCGGGCGCGACCGCCCGGTTGCTCGCGCGTGTGGCGCTCGAATGGGCCAGCCTCGCGCCGGCACCGGCCACCGATCGTTTGTTCGCGCTGCAGCCTTCGGCCTGGATCGTGGTGCAGGCCGGCGGTGCCGACCCGTTGTGCCTGCGCCTGCTGAACGACGCATCCGAGCACGCCTTGCTGATCGATGCCGACGCGCCTGAAGACCGCCCGTTCAGCCTGCTCGCCGGCACGGCGCTGCCTGCACTCGCCGTCTGCGACAGCTTCGAAGACGAAGCGGCCAGCACGGCGGCCACGGTGCTCGAGCACTTGCGCCGCGGTGAACAACCCGTCGCGCTGATCGCGCAAGACCGCGCGCTCGTGCGCCGCGTGCGCGCGCTGCTCGAGCGCCAGCAGGTCGGCGTGATCGACGAAACCGGCTGGAAGCTGTCGACGACCCGCGCCGCCGCGCAAGTGATGGCCCTGCTCGGCGCGGCGCGCGGCGACGCGCGCATCGATGCCTTGTTCGACTGGCTGCGTGGGGGCACCGCGTGGTCCGCACCGCAGCACGCGGCGGCACTCGCCAGGCTCGAATCGGCCTGCCGAAAGCAGCAGGTCACGAGCCTGGCGGCGCTGGCGCGCGCCGAGTTGGAAGAACCCGCCGCGCGGGTCCGGGCCGCGGCCGGCGAGGTGTTGCGCGATCTTGCACAACCGGCGCGCCAGCCCTTGCAAGCGTGGTTGGCGACGCTGGCCACGGCCTTGCAACGCTGTGGCGCCATGCCCTTGCTGACCGCCGATGAAGCGGGCCGTCAAGTCCTGGTGGCGCTGCGGCTCGATGCAGCGCGTGCCGGCGCGAGTGCGTGGGTCGCGACCGCTTCGGCGTTCGCCATGTCGTTCAGCGAGTTCAGCGCCTGGGTCGACCGCGTGCTGGAACAGGAGACGTTTCGCCCACCGCCGGGCCCAGGCGCGCAGGTCGTCATCGTGCCGCTGGCGCGGGCGATGCTGCGGCCCTTCGCCGCGACCGTGTTCCCCGGGGCCGACGACAAACACCTCGGCGCCCGCCCGTCGCCGCACGCGCTGCTCGGCGACGCGCAGATGCTCGCGCTCGGTCTGCCCGACGCGGCACAACGCCGCAGCGCAGAGCTGCGTGCGTTCGGGCAGGCGCTGCGAACACCACGCATCACCTTCCTGCGGCGGCGCACCGACGGCACCGAGCCGCTGGCGGCGAGCCCGTTGATCGAGCGCCTGGCCCTGGCGCTCGCGCACGCAGGCCGTTCGCTGCTGCCGTGGCATGACCCGGGCCACGAACAGGTGATCGAGCCGACGCCGATCTTTCGCAGCGCGCCAGCGGCAGCGGGCCTGCTGCCCGGGCGCCTGTCGGCCAGTGCCTGCGAAGCGCTGCGCGCCTGCCCGTACCGGTTCTTTGCGCTCAACCTGCTGCGCTTGCGCGAAGAAGACGAGCTCGACACCGAGGTCGAGAAGCGTGACTACGGCAGCTGGCTGCACCAGGTTCTGCACCAGTTCCATCGCGATCGGCCCGCGCCGGCAGACGCCACGGAAGACCTTGCGCACCTGCACGCCGTGGCACTCGAAGCCCAGGCCGCGCAGGGCCTCGACGACGCCGAGTTCCTGCCGTTCGCCGCGTCGTTCGCTGCGTTCGCGCCGCGCTATGTGGAATGGCTGCACCGGCACGAGGCCGAAGGCGGACGCTGGCTGCGCGGCGAAACCGCGATCACCATCGCACCGCCCGAATTCGAGGGCCTGGAACTGCACGGCGTCATCGACCGCATCGACTCGGTGCTGGCCGAAGGCGCCGAGGCGCAGCAACTGATCGACTACAAGACCGGCCACATCAGTGGCCTGCGCGACAAGGTCAACGAACCGCTCGAAGACACCCAACTCGCGTTCTACGCCGCACTTGCCGGCACGCAGACCACGTTGCCGCTGAAAGCGATCTATCTCGCCATCGACGGCACGAGCGGTATCGAGCCTGCCGAACACAAGAACGTCGAAACGAGCGCGGCGATCCTGCTGCAAGGCCTGGCCCACGATCTGTCGCGCGTGCGCGCCGGTGCCGGCCTGCCGGCGCTGGGCGAAGGCGCGACCTGCGAGTTCTGCGCCGCGCGCGGCGTGTGCCGCCGCGACCAGTGGTCGCCGTCGGAGCCGGTCGCATGAGCGGCGCCGGCGCAGCGGCCTACCAGGCCGGGGGTGAGCCGGTCGGGCGTGAAGCGTTCTACGCGCTCGCCTGCGACCCGCAGCGCAGCGTCGTCGTCGAAGCCTGCGCGGGCGCCGGCAAGACCTGGATGCTCGTCTCGCGCATGCTGCGCGCGCTGCTCGAAGGCGCACAGCCGCACGAGATCCTCGCGATCACCTTCACCCGCAAGGCCGCCGGCGAGATGCGCCAGCGCCTGAACGAGTGGCTGCGCGAATTCGCCGCGCCCGGCACGGCGCACGAAAAGCGCGTGCAGGCGTTGCTCGACCGTGGCCTGCCGCTGGCCCGGGCCGAAGCGCTCGCGCCCGAACTCGCCGGCTTGCACGAGCGGCTGCTGGCCGGCGGGCGCCCGGTCGAGATACGCACCTTCCACGCTTGGTTCTCGCAACTGCTGCGCGCCGCGCCGCTGGAGCTGCTGGCCGAGCTCGGGCTGCAACCCGACATGGAGCTGATCGAAGACATCGAAGACCACCGCAGCGAGGTGCTCCGGCGTTTCCATGCGGCGATCCTGCGCGACCCCGAGCTGCAGCGTGACCACCAGACGCTGGTCGCGCGGCGCGGCCGCAGCCAGGCGCGCAAGTGGTTCGAGGCGGCGTGGGCCAAACGGGTCGAGTTCGAGCTGACCGATGCGGCCGGCGCGCTCGAAGACAGCGTGGCTGCCGTCGTCGCGCCCGGTTCGCATCCGGCGCAGGCGTTGCAGACTTTGCCGTGGCGCGAGTCGCTGCACGAACTGGCGGGGCTGCTGGGGCAGGGCGGCGTGAAAGGCAAGAACGCCGCCAGCGACATCGAAGCGGCGCTGATCGAACCCGATGCATCGGCGATGTTCGGCGCCCTGTGGGCCGCGCTCTTCACGAAGAGCGGCGGGCCACGCAAGCTCGGCGACATCGGCGCGCTGGCTTCGATTCAAGGCGCGCTCGAAGACATCGCCGGGCAGATCCGCCAGCACGAAGCGCACGAAGAACATCGGCGCATGGTGCGCCTGTCGCGCGTCTTGCTGGCCGAGTTCGCGGCCTACAAACGCGCGCGCGGCCTGGCCGACATGTCGGATCTGGAAGGCTGCGGCCTCGCGCTGCTGCGCGACGCCACGCTCGCGGCCTGGGTCCAGGAACGGCTCGACGCGCGCATTCACCACGTGCTGATCGACGAGTTCCAGGACACCAGCCCCTTGCAGTGGCATGCGTTGCATGCGTGGTTGTCGGCGTATGCCGGAGCCGGTGGCGGCGCCAGCGGGCAGCGTGCGCCGGGTGTGTTCATCGTTGGCGACCCGAAACAAAGCATCTACCGCTTCCGGCGCGCCGAGCCACGGGTGTTCGTGGCGGCGAGTGCGTTTGTCGTCGACGCGCTCGGCGGCGTGATGCTGGCCTGCGACCACACCCGGCGCAACGCGCCAGAAGTTCTGAACGTGCTGAACGCCGTGTTCGAAACCGCCACGCGGGCCGGTGACTTCAGCGGCTTTCGCGTGCACACCACCGAACTGACCGCCACACCCGGCGCGGCCGTGTTCGCGCTGCCGCGCGTGAAACGCCCGCCGCGCGCGGCGAAGGCAGCCGCCGCCACCGAGTGGCGCGACACGCTGAACGTGCCACGCCACGAACCCGACGAGTTGCGGCGCGAACAGGAAGCGGAGCTCGTCGCCCGGGCGGTTCACACGCTCGTGGCCGGGCAACAGGTGCGGCCGGCCGAGATCTTCATCCTGAGCCGCAAGCGCCAGTCGCTGCGGCTCGTGGCCGAGGCCTTGCGCGACCTGCACGTGCCGCACGCCGCGGCCGAAGACTTCGAGCTGATGAGCGTGCCCGAAGCGCAAGACCTCGTCGCCTTGCTCGACTGCCTGGTCGCGCCGCAACACCGGCTCTCGCTCGCGCAGGCCATGCGCAGCCCGCTGTTCGGCGCGAGCGATGCCGACCTGGTGGCGCTCGCGCAGCAGGCCGCCGGCGGCGACTGGTGGCGCGCGCTGTTCGAACTCGAATCCGCTTCGCCGGCGCTCGTGCGCGCGCGCACGCTGCTGCAGCGCTGGTCTGCCGATGCGCAAACGCTGCCGCCGCACGACCTGCTCGACCGCATCGTGGCCGAAGGCGAGGTTTGCGAGCGTGTGGTCGCCACCGTGCCGCCGGAGCAGCGCATCGCCGCGCTCGAAGCGATTTCGGCGGTGCTCGGCCAGGCCTTGCTGCTCGACGGCGGGCGCTACGCCACGCCCTACAACTTCGTGCGTTCGCTCAAGCGCCGTGCCATCAAGGTGTCCGCACCGGCCCAGCCCGACGCCGTGCAGCTGCTCACCGTGCACGGCGCCAAGGGCCTGGAAGCGCGGGTCGTGTTCGTGATGGACGCCGACCCCGAGAACAAGAAGGCGGAAAACGCCACGCTGCTGGTCGACTGGCCGATCGACGCCGCCGCGCCGCGCGCCTGCGCCTTCGTGTACTCCGAAGCGGCCTGCCCGCCGTCGCTGCAGCCGCTGCTGGCCGACGAGCGCGCGGCGCGCGACCGTGAGGAACTCAACGGCCTGTACGTGGCCATGTCGCGGGCGAAGGAACAACTGATTTTCAGCGCCACCGAGCCGTGTGCGGTTTCGCCCAACGCGTCGTGGTGGCAGCGGGTCGAGCCGCTGGCCAGACCCTGGCCGGATGCGCCGGTCGCGGGCGCCGCGGTGCCGGCCGCGCCGCCGGCGCGTCTGCGCGTTCCGCCCGTGTGGTCGGGCGCGGCCGCTGCGCCACGTCCGGCCTTGGCCGAGGCCACGCCCCCGCCGGCCGACACCGCCGCCACCCGCCTCGGCCAGGCCGTGCACCGCGTGCTCGAATGGGCCAGCCCGCAGCCGGCGCCGCAACAGGTCGACCTCGGTGTTCTCGCCCGAGGCGCGGCGCTCGAATTCGGCAGCGACGCGAACGAGATCGAGCGCCTGGCGGGGGTAATTCTGCACAGCCCCTCCTGCGCGCGCTTCTTCCGTGGCCCGGCGTTGCGCTGGGCCGGCAACGAAGTGCCGGTGAGCGCCGCGGGCGAGCCGCTGCGCATCGACCGGCTTGTGCAGCTGAGCGAGCCCGGCGGCCCGGTCTGGTGGGTGCTCGACTACAAGCTCCAGCACGCGCCGCAGGCGCTGGCCGAGTACCGCGAGCAGCTGCTGCGTTACCGCGCCGCGGTGCAGGCGGCCCAGCCCGACGCCGTGGTGCGCTGCGCTTTCTTGACCGGGGCTGGCGCGGTCGTCGAGGTCGACTGAAACTTGAGCCGGCGGGCCGCGCCGCCAAACCGGCAATTGGCCGGTCTTGCCCCGGCTGATCGGTGTTTTGGCGGCGCCGCCCTGCGGTCCAATCGTGGCACTACACCCTCCCACGATGATCGCCAACGCCTTGCCCGCCGCCCCTTCAGCGAACCCGATCCGCTCGTTCGGTCGCTTTGCGCTGCGCCAGTTGCTGGCCAAGAGCGCGGCCACGATGGTGTGGCTGGCGTTCGACCCGCAGGCCCAGCACGAAGTGATGCTGACGCTGCCACGGGTGCAGCCGGCCGACGCCTACGCCCTCGAACTCTGGCTGCGCGACGCGCGCCTGGCCGCGCGGCTCAACCACCCGAATCTCGCACCGGCGAGCGAAGTCGGCGTGCAGGACCACTGGCCCTTCATCGCCGTCGAGCGCAGCCACGGCATCACGCTCGGTGAATGGTTTGCCGCCCACCCCGGCCCGCAGCCGGCCGAGGTGGTGGGCTGGGTGCGTGACCTGCTGCAGGGACTGGCGTTCGCCCACGAAGCCGGCGTGGCCCACCTGAACCCGCAACTTCACAGCGTGTTGATCAACGACCGTGGCGGCGTCTGCCTGATGGCGCTGGCCGCGGCCTGCGAAGTGACCGAGACGCCGTTCGACGTGGCACGCACCCGCAACGACCGCGGCATGGCGATGGACGCTGGCCTGCTGCGCGAACGCCGCGCCGCCGCCAGCCGCGACCTGCTGGCCTGCGGCGTGATGCTGCACCACCTGCTGACCGGCCAGCCGGTCTTGGATCAGCCAGACACCGCGCTGGTCATCAACCGCATGGCCCCGATCGGCCGTGAACTCGTGCGCCTGCCGTGGACCACGCCGCTGCCGATCCCCGAAGCCTTGCGTGCCATCGCCAACCGCTGCACCGCGGGCCAGGAAAGGCTGCGCTACCAGAGCGCGCGCACTTTGATCGGCGCTTTGAGTGGCTGGCTCGAAGCGCAGGCCGACGACGGCGGCGGCCCGCTCGTGCTCCTGCTCGACCGCTTGAGCACGGTCGGCCACCTGCCGGCACTGCCGGGCCTGGCGGCTCGGGTGGCGCGTGTCACCAGCCTGGAGAGCCAGCGCACCGACGAGATCGCCGACCAGGTGCTCGAAGACATGGCGCTCAGCTTCGAGTTGCTGCGCACGCTCAACTCGGCGCAGGTGCAGGGCACGCAGGTGCAAGGCAACGGCCCGGTGCTCACCCTGCGCCGCATCATTTCGCTGATCGGCGTGAACGGCGTGCGCCTCGCGGCCAACACCTTGCGGGCCTGGCCGGGGCCGCTGTCGGAATCACACGCCGCCGCCTTGCAAACCACGCTCGACCGCGTGCGTCTGGCCGGGCACACGGCGCAGGCCTTGCGCCCGGCGGGTTACGACGCGCAGGTGGTGTTCCTGATCACCGCGCTGCAGAACCTGGGCCGGCTGATGCTGCGGTACCACTTCGCCGACGAAGCCGAGCAGATCCAGCAACTGATGGCACCCACGCCCGCCGATCGCGCCGCCGGCACGCCGGAGCAACCCGGCCTGAGCCAGGACGTGGCGGCCTTCGCTGTGCTCGGCGTCGACATCGAATCGCTCGGCAGCGTGGTCGCCCGCCAGTGGGGCCTGGGCGACGACGTGATGCACATCATTCGCCGCCTGCCGCCCGAAGCGCCGGTGCGCAAGCCCGACAACGACGCCGATGTGTTGCGCCTGACCGCCAGCGCCGCGAACGACGCCGTCGACGCCATCAGCATGCTGACCGGCCCGCGCGCGGTGGCCGCCATCGGCCAGGTGGCGCAGCGGTATGCGCGGGCGCTCGGCATCAACGCACGCGACGTGGCCGACGCGCTGCAGGCTGCGCGCGAATCGGTGCGCAAGGGCACGCCGCTGCCGCCGCCCAAACGCGGCGACACGCTGACCGATGGCCAGCACCCAGCCGCCGTGCAACCCGACTCCGCCGCCACCGCCGAACCTGCGCCCACGTCAGAATGAAACTTGGCCGGTTCGAACTGAAACGCGTGCTCGGCGAAGGCGCCCAGGCCACCGTGTGGCTGGGCTTCGACGCACGGCTCGAACGTGAAGTGGCCGTCAAGCTGATGCACGCCGATGCCGCCGCCGACCCGGCCGCCGCGCGCCAGTGGCTGCAGGAAGCGCGCAGCGTGAGCCGGCTCACGCACTCGAACATCGTGCCGGTGTTCGAAGCCGACCTGCACGAACACCAGCCTTATCTCGTCTTCGAATACGTGCCGGGCCCGACGCTGGCGCAGCACGTGAAGGCCCGCGGCGCCTTGCCCGCCACCGAAGCGGTCGCGATGATGCTGGGCGTGCTCGACGCGCTGCACGCCGCGCACGCCGCGGGCGTGGTGCACCGCGACCTGAAGCCGTCGAACATCCTCGTCGACGGCGCGGGGCGCGCGCGGGTGATGGACTTCGGCATCGCCGCGCGCCTGCACGACCCCGGCAACCTCGACCAGATCGTGGGCACGCCCGGCTACATGTCGCCCGAGGCCACGCAGGGCGGCCTGCCGACCGAGACGATGGACGTGTTCTCGGCCGGCGTGGTGCTGGTCGAGATGCTCAGCGGCGCGCGCCTGATCACCGAGCGCGACCCGTACCGGGCAATGCACTTCGTGGCCAGCACCGACCTGAAACTGCCCGAAGGTTTGTCGTCGGAAGTGAACGACGCCCTGCGCCTGCTGCTGCGCCGCGCGATCGAGCGCGACCCGGTGCGGCGCTGGCCGAGCGCGGCCGCGTTCCGCGACGCGCTGCAGGGCTGGCTCACCCCCGCGCCGAGCGCCGAAGACGCCGATGCCGGTGGCGCGGGAAACAACAACGCCACGCTCGACTTCCTGCTGCGCCGCATGCGCCACAAGAGTGACTTCCCGGCGCTGTCGGACTCGGTCGCACGCATCCAGCGTGTCGCCAATTCCGAGAACCAGAGCATCGGCAGCCTGGCCGGCGAAATCCTGAAAGACGTGGCGCTCACCAACAAGCTGCTGCGCCTCGTCAACACCGCGCACTTCTCGAGCGCGGGTGGCGGCGTGAGCACCATCTCGCGCGCGGTGGCGCTGGTCGGCTTTGCCGGCATCCGCAACCTGGCGACGAGCCTGGTGCTGGTCGAGCACATGCACGACAAGGCGCATGCCAACCAGCTGAAGGAAGAATTCCTGCGCGCGCTGATGGCCGGCATGCTGGCGAGTGAACTGGGTGGTGTGTCGCGCGACAGCGAAGAGGCCTTCATCGGCGCGATGTTCCAGAACCTCGGGCGTTTGCTGACCGAGTACTACTTCGCCGAAGAGGCGCGCCAGGTGCGCGGCATCGTCGCCGGCGCCGGGCCGGCGCGGCCAGGTGCGGCGACCAGCGAAGACGCGGCCTCGACGAGCGTGCTGGGCCTGAGCTTCGAAGCGCTGGGCATCGGTGTGGCCAAATCATGGGGCCTGCCCGACACGCTGCAGCGCTGCATGCGCCAGCCGCGCGGCGAGCCGCCGACACGCGAGCCGCAAGACGCCGGCGAACGCCTGCGCTGGCTCACGTTCACCGCCAACCAGATCGCCGACACCGTGCTGCGCGCGGAGCCCGAACACGCGAAAGCGAAGATCGCCGACGTGGCCAAACGGTATGCGCGCACGCTGGGCGTGCCGGCGGCGCGCATCGAAGCGGCCACCGAGATCGCGCAAAAGCGCCTGGCCGAGATGGCGCACGCGATGAACCTGCAGGTCGGCCCGCAGTCGCCGGCGCGACGCTTGCTGGTCGCGCTGCCCACGCAGTGCGACACGGCGACGTTGAGCGAGCCGCGAACCGATTCGCTCACGCCGCACACGCTGCAGGCCACGCGCACGATCGTGCAGCAGCGCGAACCGACGGCGCTCGAGAACGCTTCCGAGGTGCTGGCCGCCGGCATCCAGGACATCACCAACACGATGGTCGAAGACTTCAAGCTCAACGACGTGTTGCGCATGATCCTGGAGACCATGTTCCGCGCGCTCGGCTTCCGGCGCATCGTGTTCTGCCTGCGCGACGCCAAGACCGATTCGTTGACCGGCCGCTTCGGCCTGGGCGAGGGCGCGGAAGGCGTGTCGGCCAAGTTCAAGGTGCCGCTGAAGGTCGGCGGCGACCTGTTCACGGCCGTGTGCGTGAAAGGTGCCGACACGCTGATCACCGACGCCACCGTGGCGCAGATCGCCGCGCGGCTGCCGGCCTGGTACCGCGAGGGTGTCAATGCACCGGCCTTCCTGCTGCTGCCGATGCAGATGAAAGGTGCACCTTTTGCGCTGATCTACGCCGACAAGGCGGTGCCGGGCGGCATCGAGCTGGGCGAGAAGGAGTTGTCGCTGCTGCGCACCTTGCGCAACCAGGCGGTGATGGCGTTCAAGCAGGCGGCTTGAGGCCCACAGGCCGAGCGAGAGAAGTTGGGGTTGACGAGCCTGACCCCGGCACTGGTCACAACGGTTGGGGCTGCTTCGTTCCCGACCTGACCCGGTTGGCCGCGCTTCCATGCGGGGAGGCCCGTCACTTGCCATTCTAGGCGAGTGCAACATCACCCCGCGCGCAGGGTCTCTTTCGATTCCCAACGACTTCACAGCTGGCTTTCGGGAATGAACCACGACAGCAGCATCAGCCGCAGGCGCTGCAGCAGGCTGGTGTCGGGGGTCGACGTCGAGCTCTTCCTGCGTGTCGGCGTCGACGGCGGTCCAGCGCACGCCGCGGCCGTCGGGGCGCAGCTGGACGCGGTAGACGCCGATCAGGGCGTCGACCCTGAAGGCGCTCAGGATCATGTGGGCCAGCTCGGGGCTGTGCACGACCATGCCGATCTCGGTGTTGATGTTCGCGGAGCGTGGGTCCAGGTTCATCGAGCCGACGAGCACGGTCTTGCGGTCCAGAAAACCCAGCTTGGCGTGCAGGCGACCGGTCGACGCGCCGAGCAGGCCACGCAGCGTGTGGTCGAGCTTCAGGCGTGTGGAGCTCATCTCGTACAGGTCCACACCCATCTTCAGCAGGTCGGTCTGGTGACGCTCCAGGCCGATGCTGACCAGCGGTTCGTCGCTGGCCGCGAGCGAATTGGTGACCACGCGTACGCTGACGCCGGCGGCGCGCAAGGACTTGATGCGGGCGAGCGCTTCGGCGCCGGGAATGAAGTACGGCGAGAACAGCAGCACTTCGCTGTGCGCGTCGCCCAGCGACTGCAGGAAGCGGTGCGTGACCGTGTCGTTGACGGGGACGCTGTAGTTGTGCGGCTCGGTCTTAAGCGGCGAGTCGGCAAAGGCGAAAGCCTCGGCGGTGAGCCAGCGAACGCGGCGCTGTGCCAGCGCGGTGCTGAAGGGCGGGGCGCCGAAGAAGTCGGTGCCGGTGGGTGCGGGTTCAGGGTGGTCGGTCGCGGTGTGCTGCTCGAAGCCGGCGCGCAGCGCCTCGGCCGGTGCCGGGGGCGGGCCGGCCGCGCGCACGATGTCGAGCGCGGGGTAGACCTGCAGGCTGTTCCAGTACAGGTCGAACCAGTGGTTGAGCTGCGGCAGCACCGCGCCGGTGACGAGCAGGTCGAAGTCGATGAAGTTGCCCTGTGTGCCACGCAGGAAGTATTCGTCGGCAAGGTTGCGCCCGCCCACCATCGCGACCGCACCGTCGGCGATGAAGAGTTTGTTGTGCATGCGGTGGTTGAGCCGCTTGAAGCCGCGCGCCAGCGCCACGAGCCGGCGCAACGAAGAATCACGCGCGGTCACGAAGGGGTTGAACAGGCGCACTTCCACGTTCGGGTGGGCGGCCAGGCCGAGCAGCAGCCGGTCCATGTCGGTCGTGTACAGGTCGTCGAGCAGCAGGCGCACACGCACACCGCGCAAGGCGGCATCGCGCAGCGCGCGCAGCATCAAGCGGCCGGTCGCGTCGTCGGCGACCAGGTAACTCTGCAGGTCGATCGAGCGCGTGGCGGCGTGGATCATCGCCAGGCGTGCGTCGAGCGCGAAGCTGGCCTGCGGCAGCGGCCAGACGCCGCTGGCGCCCTCGGTCAGGCCGGCTTCGCGGGCGAGGGTGACGAGCGGAGCGTCGGGCGCGCCCACCAGCGCCTTCGACGGCACACGCTCGACCTGCGGCAACACGCCGGCGCAGCCGGCGAGCGCGGCGATCAGCAGCGTGCCGATCAGCCGGTGCAGCATGGGCGGGTGTTCAACGCAATTGCAGATCGTCGCTGCCGAAGCGCACGTTCAGCGGTTCGATCACGAGCTGTTTGGGTCCCGATCGCACTTCACCGGCGACCCAGGCCTTGATGCCCTGCGCCTGCGCCACGTCGACCGTGCGCTGCGCGTCGGCGGCGGGCACGAAGATCGCGAAGCCCGCGCCCATGTTGAAGGTGCTGTAGGCCTCGCGGTCGTCCTGGTGCGCGTGCTGCTGGATGAACTTCAGCACCGGCGTCACCTCGGGCACGGTGTGGATGTGGTACCCGTGCTCGGCGGGGTGGCGCAGCAGCTTGCGCCAGCCGTGGCCGGTGATGTTGGCGCAGTAGTGCGGCGTGATGCCGGCCTTGTAGAGCGCTTCGGTGACGGGCGAATAGAGCACCGTCGGTGCGAGCAGTGCTTCGCCATAAGAGAGGCCGGGCAATACCGGCGTGAGGTAGCCCTGTGGCAAACGTTCGACCAGCTTGCGCGCCAGGCTCAGTCCGTTGGCGTGGATGCCGCTCGACGCGAGCAGCACGATCGCGTCGCCGGGCGCGAGCTTGTCGCCGACCGACAGGCGTTCTTTCGGGTTGATCAGACCGGTGCACGACGCGGCGAGGTCGATGCGGCCTTCGGCCACGATGCCGGCCAGCGCCGGTGTTTCGCCGCCGCCCCAGGCCACGCTGCAGGCGTCGCAGGCGCGCTTCCAGCCGTCGACGAGAGCCTGCGCGCGCTGCGCGTCGCCGAACCAGTCGGAGCCACCGGCGGCCCAGTAGGCCTGCACCACCAGCGGCGTGGCGCCGACGGTGATCAGGTCGTTGATCGCCATCGCGATCGTGTCCTGCGCGATGCTGTCGTAGTAACTCTTGCCGGTGAGCGTGTGCATCTCGTCGGCGACCAGCGCTTTCGAGCCCAGGCACTCGACGATGCTGGCGATGTAGAACGGGCCCACGTCGACCACGTAGGCCGACTCGCCGCGCGAGGCCGCCACTTCGCTGAAACCGTGCGTGGCCAGGTGCACGGCGGTGGCTGCGGCGGCGCGCTGCGCCGTGACCTTGAGCGGGTCGATCAGGTCGTAGTTGACACCGGCCTGTTCGTAGCTGAGCGTGGCGCTGTGGGCGATGGGGGCGGCGGTGGGGTTCATCGAGAGGTGTCGGGCTGGAGAATCGGGAGAGACAGGCGGAATTATCCGGTACTGGCACGGGTGGCCGGGCCGGGCCCGGCGAGGGCCCCCGTAGAATGAACCCATGTCTTACGTCGTTCTGGCCCGCAAGTACCGGCCGCCCAATTTCGAAGCGCTGGTCGGGCAGGAGCACGTGGTCCAGGCGCTGAGCAACGCACTGACGCAGCAGCGCCTGCACCACGCCTATCTGTTCACCGGCACACGCGGCGTGGGCAAGACGACGATCTCGCGCATTCTGGCCAAGTCGCTCAACTGCACCGGCGCCGACGGGCAAGGAGGCATCACCGCGCGGCCCTGTGGTGTGTGCGAGGCCTGCCGCGACATCGACAGCGGCCGTTTCATCGACTACGTGGAGCTCGACGCGGCCTCGAACCGCGGCGTCGAAGAGATCTCGCAGCTGCTCGACCAGGCCGTGTACAAGCCGGTGCTCGGGCGCTTCAAGGTCTACATGATCGACGAAGTGCACATGCTCTCCACGACAGCGTTCAACGCGATGCTGAAGACGCTGGAAGAGCCGCCCGAGTACCTCAAGTTCGTGCTCGCCACGACCGACCCGCAGAAGGTGCCGCCGACGGTGCTGTCGCGCTGCCTGCAGTTCAACCTGCGCCCGATGGCGCCGCAGACGGTGCAGGAGCACCTGGCCGACGTGCTTGCGAAAGAGAACATCGCGGCCGAACCGGGTGCGCTGCGCTTGCTGGCGCGTGCGGCGCGTGGTTCGATGCGCGACGGCCTGTCGCTGACCGACCAGGCGATCGCGTTCGGCGCCGGCGCGGTCGAAGAGGCCGGCGTGCGTTTGATGCTCGGCGCCGTCGACCGCGGTCACGCGGTGCGCATCGTCGAAGCGCTGGCGGCGGGTGATGGTGCGGCGCTGGTCGCGGCGGCCGATGCCTTGCGTGCGCTCGGCCTGTCGGCCGGCGGCACGCTCGAAGAACTGGCGGCGCTGTTGCAGCAGATGGCGGTATTGCAGGCCGTGCCCGACGCACTCGACGCCAACGACCCCGACACACCGACCGCCTTGCGCCTGTCGGCCCTGCTCGCGCCCGACGAGACCCAGGTGCTCTACAGCATCGTGCTGCACGGCCGCGCCGAGCTGGGCCTGGCGCCCGACGAGTACAGCGGCCTCGTGATGGTGCTGCTGCGCATGCTCGCGTTCAAGCCGCCGGCGCAGGGCACGGCACCGAAGCCACGCGTTGTGTCCGATGCCCCAGCCGCGAAGGAACGCGTGGCCGTTTCATCGGCAGCCAGCCCGGCGCCGGCGCGGGCCGTGCCGGTCGCACAACCCGCGGTGGTGGCGGCCGCGCCGGTCGCGCGTGCCCGTGTCGTGGCCAGCGAGCCGCCGCCCTGGCTCGACGTGCCGTTCGAGGAAGAAACCATGGTGGCGCCTGCGGTGCACAGCGTGCGCGAGCCCGAGACCGCGTTTCTCGCGGCAGCGGCGGTGGCAACACCCGTCACCCTCGTTCCGAGCCCGCTCGGCGAACGCTGGGCCGTGCTGGTGCGCCAGATGATCGATGCGAACAGCATCGGCGCGCTGGTGCGTGAGCTGGCGATGCAGGCGCAGTGCCTCGCCTTCGATCAGAACGAGGCCGGGATCGACTGCCGCTTGCGCGTCGAACGCGAGATGCTGCGCGCGCCGGCGCACGCCGACAAGCTGCAGGCCGCACTGGCGCAGACGCTCGGGCGCGCGGTGCGCCTGGCGCTCGAGCCCGGCGTGGCCGAAGACTCGCCCGCCAAGCGTGAAGCCGCCGAGCGCGCGCGCCGCCAGGCACAAGCCGAACAGATCATCCACGACGACCCGCTGGTGCAGGCCCTGATGGCGCAGTACAAGACTGCGCGCATCGTGCCCGGCTCGGTCAAACCCCACTGACATCGCAGGAGCGAACCCCACCATGATGAAGAACCAACTCGCCGGCCTGATGAAGCAGGCCCAGGCGATGCAGGACAACCTGAAGAAGGCGCAGGAAGAGCTCGCCACCATCGAGGTCGAAGGGCAGTCGGGCGCCGGCCTCGTCAAGGTGACGATGACCTGCAAGCACGATGTCAAGCGCATCAGCATCGACCCGAGCCTGCTCGCCGACGACAAGGACATGCTCGAAGACCTGGTCGCCGCCGCGTTCAACGACGGCGTGCGCCGCGCCGAAGAACTGAGCCAGGAAAAGATGGGCAAGCTGACCGCCGGCATGCCGCTGCCGCCGGGCATGAAGTTCCCGTTCTGAGCCTGACATCGCAGTGACCGAACCTTCGCTGGACGCGCTGGTCGACGCGCTGCGGCGCCTGCCCGGCGTCGGCGTGAAGTCGGCGCAGCGCATGGCTTTTCACCTGCTGCAGCACGACCGCGAAGGTGCGCAGCAGATCGCGCACGCGCTGCACTCGGCGGTGACGAACGTGCGCCATTGCGAACGCTGCCACACCTTCACCGAAACGCCGGTGTGCCGCACCTGCCTCGACCCGAGCCGCGATGCGAAGCAGTTGTGCGTCGTCGAAACCCCGGCCGACCAGGCCGCACTCGAACGCACTGGCAGTTACCGTGGTTTGTACTTCGTGCTGATGGGGCGCCTGAGCCCGCTCGACGGCATCGGCAGCGGCGAGATCGGCGCGCAGCAGTTGCTGGAACGTGCGAGCGACGAAGCGACCGAAGAAGTGATCATCGCCACCAACTTCACCGCCGAAGGCGAGGCCACCGCCCACGTCCTGGCCGAAGCGCTGAAAGCGCGCGGCCTGCGGGTGACGCGCTTGGCGCGCGGCGTGCCGATCGGCAGCGAGCTGGAGTACGTGGACCTGGGCACCATTGCCCACGCGTTGAGCGACCGGCGCTGAAGCCCTGGCTCGCTCAGTTGCGAGTTTGCGCGGGCTTGGCAGCCGCGATGCGGCCCGGCTTGACCACCACCTTGCGCGGCGCGGCGGCCGTGCGGGTCGCCTTCTGCGGGCCGGCCTTCGCCTTCGCCACCCTGGCACCACGCGCCGCCTTGGCGGCGACGAAAACCGTGATGCTCTGGCCCGGCCGGAAGCTCGCCGACGTGGCCACGTCGTTCCACTGTGCCACCTGCGCGGCGCTGACGCGGTAACGCTTCGCGACCGAGGCCACGCTGTCCTTGCGGCCGGCCTTGAGCGACACCTTGCGCAGCGTCGGGCCGTCGGGCGCGAGCGACATCGAGGCGTTGTCGGCGACCTCGACCGACACGTCGGTGGTGCGGTGCGCTGCGCGTGGCACCAGCAGCGTCGAGCCGGTGGTGACGAGCATGCGCAACGGAATGCGGTTGACCTCGCGCAGCTCGGCTTCGTCCATGCCGACCTGACGCGCCGCTTCCGACGGGCGCATGGTCTTGGGCACCCGCCAGGCCGTCCAGCTGGCGAGCGGGCCGCGGTGCAAGGGCAGCTCGCGCACGAAGCGGTTGGCGTTGTCGTACGGCAGCAAGACCTGCTGCGTGCCGGCCGCCAGGATCACCGGCTTGTTCATCTGCGGGTTCAGCGTCTGGAAGTCTTCGAGCCGCATGCCGGCCAGGCGCACCGCGACCGCCACGTCCATGTCGCGCTCGATCGGCACGCTCAGGAAGTAGGGGTGGTTGGCCAGCACCGGCAGCGCCAGGTTGAAGTCGGCCGGTCGCGCCACGATGTTTTTCACCGCCTGCAGCTTGGGCACGTAGTACTGCGTTTCGTTCGGCATCTTCAGGCTGGCGTAGTCGGTCGGAAGCCCAAGCTTCTGGTTGCGCTTGATCGCGCGCTGCACGCTGCCTTCGCCCCAGTTGTAGGCCGCCAGCGCGAGGTGCCAGTCGCCGAACATGCCGTGCAGTTTCTGCAGGTAGTCGAGCGCGGCGCGGGTCGAGGCCAGCACGTCGCGCCGGTCGTCGCGGAAGATGTTCTGCTTGAGCGAGAAGTCCTTGCCGGTCGAGGGAATGAACTGCCACATGCCCGAGGCCTTGGCGCTCGACATGGCCTGCGGGTTGAAGGCGCTTTCGATGAAGGGCAGCAATGCCAGCTCGGTCGGCATGCCGCGGCTTTCGAGCTCTTCGACGATGTGGAACAAATAGCGCCCGCCACGCTCGGTCATGCGCTGCACGTAGTCGGGCCGGGTCGCGTACCACTGCTCCCGGTTGCGCACGAGCTCGCCTTCGAGGTCGGGCATCGCGAAGCCGCGGCGCACGCGCTGCCAGAGGTCGGTCTGCGCCGAGCGGTCGTCGAGGTCGAGGCGCACGTCGGGGCGCAGCGGGTCGACCGGCACCGGCGCGGTGGCGACTTCGGGTTCGGGCGCTGCCGCCGCCGCAGCAGGCGGCGCGCTCGCAGCGGCGGTCACGGGAGCCGCGCTGGCCGCAGGCGCCGCCGCGTTGACGGTTTTCGCGGGGGTCTCGCCCGGCGCCGCGTCGGGCGGGGTGGTGGCACAAGCGGCCAGCAGCACGGGCAACAGCAGCACCGTGGTCAGACCGAAAGCCAGGGAACGGCCCGAACGGCGCAGCGTTGAAAACATCATCGGAATTCGTTCTTCCATTGGCGCAGGGTGGCGAGCACCGCCACCGGGTCGGTGCTCGGTGCGCCACGGGTCTGCGCGGTGAGGGCCACGCCGGGTTCGGCGCAGCGCATGAAGGGGTTGACGAGGCGCTCGGTGGCGATCGACGACGGCAAAGTCGGCTCGCCGACCGCGCGCTGCGCTTCGCACCACGCGGTGTAGTCGGCGAGCGCCTGGTTGACCGGCTCCACCGCGCGCGCGAACTTCAGGTTCGACAAGGTGTATTCGTGGGCGCAGCAGACCCGTGTGGCGCCCGGCAAACCGGCCAGGCGCGACAGCGAATGGTGCATCTGCGCGGGCGTGCCTTCGAACAGCCGGCCGCAGCCGCCGGAAAAGAGCGTGTCGCCGCAGAAGAGGATCGGCGCCGCGTCGCCGTCTTCGGTGAAGTACGCGATGTGCCCGCTGGTGTGGCCGGGCACGTCGATCACGGTGAAACGCAGGCCGAGCACCTCGACCGCATCGCCGTCGTCGAGCGCGACGAACGGCTCGGGAATGCGCTCGCGCCGCGGGCCGTAGACAGGGCCCTGCAAACGCGCGCGAAGATCGTCAATGCCGCCGACGTGGTCGGCGTGGTGGTGGGTCACTAGAATCGCGGCCAGTTCCAGCCCGTGCGAATCGAGCGCCTTGATCACCGGCGCCGATTCCCCCGGATCGACGACGACGGCTCGCTGGCCATCGTGGAGCATCCAGATGTAGTTGTCGGAAAACGCGGGCAGGGCAATCAGTTTCATGGCAGAGCGCGCGATTATAGGTTTGACCGAATGGCTGCAAACGCCGGCGGGTCGTTACGTGCTCGAGTGGGAGCAGGGGCACCTCGACACGGCCGTGGTCGACCTGTTCGGCTTTCACGCGCTGCAGCTCGGCCTGCCCGAGCTCGATGCGCTCGCCGCCAACCGCATGCCGCACCGCTGGGTGGCGGTCGATACCACGGCGCCCGAAGCGAAGGCCCCGGTCGATGAAACGAAGGTGCCACGCGCCGCGATCGCGCTGCATTGCGACTTCGACGCCTTGCCCTTCGACAGCAGCAGCCTGGACCTCGTTGTATTGCCGCACGCGCTCGAACTCGCGCGCGACCCGCACCTCGCGCTGCGCGAAGTCGAACGGGTACTGGTGCCCGAAGGCCGGGTCGTGATCGTCGGTTTCAACCCGGCCAGCCTGTGGGGCCTGCGCCAGAGCTTCGGCCGCCTGCGGCGCGGCCTCGGGCTGGGCAAGAAGCGCGAGCTGTTCCTGCCTGGCGGCGGCGAGTTCATGCGCTATCGCCGGCTGCGCGACTGGCTGCGCTTGCTCAGCTTCGAGGTCGAGGCCGGGCGCTTCGGCTGTTACCGCCCGCCGGTGCGCTCGCAGACCTGGCTGGCGCGCTTCGCGTGGGCCGAGCACATCGGCGAACGCTGGTGGCCGGTGTTCGGCGCGGTCTACTTCGTGGTCGCGGTCAAGCGGGTGCGTGGCATGCGCCTGGTCGGCCTGGTGCGCGAGCAGCGGGCCATCAAACACGCGGCGCCGGCGCCGGTCGTCGCCAACAACCATCACCATTCGAACAGCGATCCCCATGAACATTGAACCCGGCGCGATCAAGCGCCCGCTCGTCACGGTCTACACCGACGGCGCCTGCAAGGGCAACCCCGGCAAGGGCGGCTGGGGGGCCTGGCTGCAGACCGGAGAGCACGAGAAAGAGCTGTTCGGCGGCGAGGCCATGACCACCAACAACCGCATGGAGCTCACCGCGGTGATCGAAGCGCTGAACTCGCTCAAGCGCACCTGCGATGTCGTGGTCTACACCGACAGCCAGTACGTGCGCCAGGGCATCACCGAATGGATCCACGGCTGGAAGCAGCGCGGCTGGAAGACCGCCGACAAGAAGCCGGTGAAGAACGCCGAACTCTGGCAGCGCCTGGACGCACTGCGCAACCTGCACGCGGTGGAGTGGCGCTGGGTCAAGGGCCACTCGGGCGACCCGGGCAACGAGCGCGCCGACGCGCTGGCGAACAAAGGTGTCGAACAGCTGAAGTGAGCGGTGCGTCGAAGCGCCGCGTCGTCACATCATGCCGCGCTCGAGCTCCATCAGCTGAAAGCGCGCCAGCGCGAGGTTGCTGCGCTGCTTGTCGAGCAGGGCCACGAGGAACAGCTCGGGGTGGCGCGAGACGGTGCGCATCACGTGGTGGCGCGGGCCGGCACTCGTCATCACTTCGTCGATCTGCTCCGACAAGCCCATCGCACGCGCGGCCTGGCGGTGCGCGCGCAGCACCTGCGCGCTGGCGGCGGCGGCCAGGTCCATGTCGACCGGCTGGTCTTCGCGCACTTCGCGCGCCAGCACCAGGCCGGTGGTGGAGTCGACGATGGCGCAGCCGAGCAGGCCTTCGAGCGGCAGCAAGCCGGCCAGCGCCTGCTTGGCACGCACCGGGTCGAGCACGTGGCGGCTGACACGCATCACGTGCGGCGCCGGGCTGGCGGCGGCCACCGGTGCGGCCGGCAGCGGCATGCCGGTGAGCGAGCGTGCGTGCGAGCCGTCGAGCTCGCTCACCTTGATCGGGAAGCCGTTCTCGCCGTCGAGCGGCGGGTGCGCCGAAGGCTGCCAGCCGGGCTGCTGCTTGATCTGGTTCCAGATGCCGAGCATCGCGTTCCAGACCGACGAGGCGCCGGTCATCGACTCGCTGATCACGTCGACATGCAGGCCGGCCGGCCAGACCACGGCGCTGACCTTGTTGGCGATCCAGACCGCGTTGGGCGGCAGCATGAACAGCAGGTTAGGGCAGCGCCAGTTCGGCATCGACACGGCGGCGAGCAGCGAGTCGAACAATGCGTCGATCGCGTGCGGCTGCATCGGGCCGATGATCACGGTCGTCATCTGGCTGCGTTCCATCAGCGCGACCGGGATCTCGGCGGTGTCCTTGCCCGGCGAGCGCACGTCGGCGTGGTAGATGCGCAGGGTTTCTTCGTGGCGCCGGACCAGCGTGGTGCGCTCGATCGTGGCCAGCGTGCGCAGCGTGGAATGTTCGCGCAGGTGCAGCCGCTCGACCGGGCGCCCGCCGGCGTCGGACAGCGCCTTGATGACGGCCGAAGCCCACACGCCGACCGGGTCGAGCAGGGTGATCAGCGAGGTGGCGGTGTCGAGGTCGGAGCGGGTGGCGGCGAAGTGTTCGCGGATCGCCTGGGCCGGCGAGCCGGTGACGACCAGGTCGTGCGAATGGCGGTCGACCATCTGGCCACGTTCGTTGACCTCGGTGGCCATGGTCTGCATGATGGCCGTGGCGGCGAAGCCGTGGTCGGATTCGTCGTCGCCGACGCCGCGTTTCTTCGGGCCCTTCGCAGGGCCCAGGTCACCGAACAATGATGTGAGCACGAGATCCCCTGCGGCTGTGGCTGCGCGAACCGCTATGCCACGGCTCAACGCCGGAGTCTATGGTCGCGCGGCGCATTCGCCAAGCCCTGAGGATGCGGGGCTTGACTGAACCGGCCCGCCGCGTCACGACGCGAAGAAGCGGCTCGGCGGCGCGCCCATCGCGCGCCGCACCATCGCGCTGAAAGCGCTCGGGCTGGCGTAACCGAGCTCGGCGGCGATCGCCGCCATCGGCATCTTGCGCGCCGCCAGGCTGACCGCGCGCCCCAGCAGCACCTGCTGGCGCCACTGCACGAACGAGGTGCCGAGCTCGCTGCGGAACAGGCGCGCCACGGTGCGTGGGCTGGCGCCGGAATCAACGGCCCAGCCGTCGAGCGTGGTGTGCAGCGTCGGGTTGTCGAGCACCGCTTCGCACAGCGCGCGCAGGCGCTTGTCGTTGGGCAGGTCGACCCCCAGCGCCACCGGCGGCGCGCGCCGCAGCTCGTCGACGAACAGCGCGCTCAGGCGGCGCTCGCGCTGCCGGGCGCTGGCGGCGAGCGGTGGGCCGCCGTCGGGGCTGGTGTCGAGCTCCAGGGCCAGCGCCCGCAGCAGGCTCGAGACTTCGAGCACGCGGCACTGGCGCCATTCGGCTTCGAGCGCGCGCGCCACCTGCGGGCCGCAGCGCCCGCGCGGCTGGTGCAGGTAGAGCGTCAGCAGGTCGGCGTCTTCGAGCACGGTCACGGCGTGTTCCACACCCGGCGGGATCCAGACCGCGCGCGACGGCGGAACGATGTAGGTGCCGTGCTCGACCGTGAGCCGCACCACGCCGGCGGCCGACATCGCGAGCTGGGCCCAGTCGTGGCGGTGCGGCACGACGTGGGTGTCGGCGCTGAAGTGCAGCAGGTTCGCGCGCAGCGGTCGTTCGGCCGACGGCTTGTGCCGCAGCGGCGACACGGGCGCGGCGCGGTGCATTGTCTTCATTGGCGGGTTCTCGACAGAAGTTGACAAGCTATCGTAATCCGGACGGGCGGTGCGGGCCTAACATCAACGCCCACCCCCCCCGGATTCCCGCATGACGACCCTCACGGCCCCCGCGCCGCCGGCGCGCCAGGACGCGCAGTTGATCGGCCTGGTCGGCACGGCCCACCTGATCAGCCACTTCAACCAGTTGTTGCTGGCGCCGCTCTTCCCCTGGCTGAAAGACGACTTCAGCGCCAGCTATGCCGAGCTCGGCCTGCTGATGTCGATCTTCTTCGTGGTCTCGTGCATCGTGCAGGCGCTGTCGGGCTTCGTGGTCGACCGTTTCGGGCCGCGCCCGGTATTGTTCGCCGGCCTGACGCTGCTGGGCGCCGCCGCCTTCGGCTACGCGGCCAGCCAGAGTTACTGGATGCTCGCGGCCTGCTCGGTCGTGGCTGGCATCGGCAACGGCGTGTTCCACCCCGTCGACTACACGCTGCTCAACCGCAAGGTGCACCCGTCGCGGCTGGGCCATGCGTTCAGTGCGCACGGCATCACCGGCAGCTTGGGCTGGGCCGTGGCGCCGGCCGTGCTGGTGCCGCTCACGCTCGCCTACGGCTGGCGCGTGGCGCTGGTCTGTGCGGGGGTGCTGACCTTCGCGGTGATGCTGCTGCTGTGGCTCAACCGCGCGCAGCTCTCGCTCGACATGAGCGTGCCGAAGAAGGCCGCCGCCAGCGACACGCCGCCGGCCACCGAGCGCAGCCTCGACTTCCTGAAGATCCCTGCGGTCTGGATGTGTTTTGGTTTTTTCTTCCTGTTCGCGATGTCGCTCAGCGGCGTGCAGGCGTTCGCGCCCGAAGCGGCACGCCTGCTGCACGACGTGCCGGTCAGCGCCGCCGCCGCCTGTCTCACGATCTACATGGTCAGCAGCGCCGCCGGCATGCTGACCGGCGGTTTCCTCGTCGGTGACCCGAGCCGCTGCGAGCGTGTCATCGGCATCGGCTTCGGCGTGGCGGCCGCGGTCGCGCTGACCATCGGTTTCCTCGACGTGCCGCCGCTGGCCGTGCCGGTGCTGTTCGGCGTGATGGGTTTCGGCGCCGGCATCGCCGGGCCGTCGCGTGACCTGATCGTCAAGCGCGCTTCGCCGCCGAACGCGACCGGCCGCGTTTACGGTGTGGTGTATTCCGGGCTCGACATCGGCCAGGCCGTGGCGCCGCTGATCTTCGGCACGCTGATGGACTGGCGGCGCCCGTCGCTGGTGTGGCTGGGGATCGCGATCGTGCAGGGGGTATTGATCGTCAACGCCTTCAACGTGCGCAAGGTGCGGCGCACGAACCTCGTGCCGCAGACACCGGGTTGAAACGGTCGCCGGGCAGGGCACACTCTGTTCCTTTGAGCGGAGCCCCGTGACATGACCTCGCCCACACCCGCCCGCCTCGGTGGCCACGCGCTTGTCGAAGCGCTGATCGAACAAGGCGTCGACACCGTGTTCGGCGTGCCCGGCGAAAGTTACCTCGCGGTGCTCGACGGCTTGCACGAACACCGCGAGCGCATCCGCTTCATCGCCTGCCGGCAAGAGGGTGGCGCGGCCTTCATGGCCGAAGCGCAGGGCAAGCTCAGCGGCCGCCCGGGCATCTGCTTCGTCACCCGCGGGCCGGGTGCCACGAACGCGAGCATCGGCTTGCACACGGCGTTCCAGGACAGCACGCCGATGATCCTGTTCATCGGTCAGGTCGCGAGCGTGCAGCGTGACCGCGAAGCGTTCCAGGAGCTCGACTACCGCCAGGTCTTCGGCCCCGGCACGCTCGGCTTCGCCAAGTGGGTCGGCGAGGTGCACGACGCCGACCGCCTGCCCGAATACATCGCCCGCGCTTTCCACACCGCGATGCAGGGCCGCCCCGGCCCGGTGGTGCTGGTGCTGCCCGAAGACATGCTGACGACACTGACCGAAGCGCCCGTCTTGCCGCGCGCCGAGCCGGCGCTGGCCTGGCCGGCGCCGGGCGCGCTGCGTGAGGTGCGCACGATGCTGCTGGCCGCGGAGCAGCCGTTCGTGATCGTCGGCGGCAGCGGCTGGGACGCGAACGCCTGCGCTGCGATGCAACGTTTTGCCGAAGGCTGGAACCTGCCCGTCGGCTGCGCGTTCCGCTTCCAGGACCTGTTCGACAACCGGCATGCGAACTACGCCGGCGACGTGGGCATCGGCATCAACCCGAAACTCGCGCGCCGCGTCGAAGACGCCGACCTGATCCTCGCCATCGGCCCGCGCCTGGGCGAAATGACGACCGGGGGTTACACGCTGCTGCAGGCGCCGCGGCCGAAGCAGAAGCTGATCCACATCCACGCCGGCGCCGAAGAGCTCGGGCGGGTCTACCACGCCGACCTGATGCTGCAGTCGGCGATGGCCTGCGCCGCCAAGGCGCTGGAGACCCTGGCGCCGCCGCCGAGCGTGCCCTGGGCCGACTGGACCGCCGCCGCGCACGCCGACTGCGAAGCCAACCACGTGGCGCACAGCGTCGAGCCGCTGGACATGGCGGTGCTCGTGAAGACCATCCAGCGCCTCGCGCCGGCCGACAGCATCTTGACCAACGGTGCCGGCAACTACAGCGGCTGGCTGCACCGCTACTACCGCTACCCGAGCCTGCAACACGGCGGCCGCAGCCAGCTCGCGCCGACCTCGGGTGCGATGGGTTACGGCGTGCCCGCGGCCATCGCCGCCTCGTTGTTGCAGCCGCAGCGCACCGTGATCAACATCGCCGGCGACGGCGACTTCCTGATGACGGGGCAGGAACTCGCCACGGCGACCGGCTACGGCGCTGGCACGGGCCTCGGCAAGCTGATCAGCATCGTCGTCGACAACGGCACCTACGGCACGATCCGCATGCACCAGGAGCGCGAGTACCCGGGGCGCGTGAGCGGCAGCGACCTGTTCAACCCCGACTTCGCCGCGCTCGCGCTGGCCTACGGCTGGCGCGCCGAGCGGGTCGACAGCACCGCGCAGTTCGAGCCGGCCTTCGCGGCCGCGCTGGCGGCCGGCAAACCGACACTGATCCACGTGAAGCTCGACGCCGACGTGAGCACCTCGCGGTCCACGCTGACCGCGATCCGGGCCAACGCGAGACGCTGAACACGGCCGCGCCGGCCGACATCCTTGGCACCGCAGTTGCATGCACCCCACAGCCGACCGAGTTTGTGCCGGCTGTGCACGAAGCTTCGTTCTTCATGGCCGGGCAAAGGCTGGCGCCGCGAGACGATCGCGCCCAGAAAGGCTGCACGAGACGCCTGCCGGAAAGTATTCGATGCGCGTGGCCGCTCTGCACGATGACAGCACCCAACACCAGATCAGCCAGCAGGCGCTCGCGGCGCTCGGCCACGATTGCCAGCGCTTCGACAGCAGCGTCGCCTTGCTGCGCGCGCTGCGGCGCGACAGCTTCGACCTGCTGCTGATCGACTGGTCCTTGCCCGACTTCAGCGGCCTCGAAGTGCTGCGCTGGGCGCGCGTGCAACTGAAGGAGCGGGTGCCGGTGCTCTTCATCACCGAGTCGCGCAACGAGGCCGACGTGATCGAGGGCCTGGCCGCGGGTGCCGACGACTTCATGACCAAGCCGGTGCGCACCGACGAACTCGGCGCGCGCATCAACGCGCTGCTGCGGCGCTCGTACCACCGCCAGCAACAGTCCGATCTGGTGTTCGGCCGCTACCGGCTCGAGCCGTCGACGCGGCGCGCGCTGATCGGCGACGCGGCGGTCGCGCTCAAGCAGAAAGAGTTCGATCTGGCCTTGTTCCTGTTTCAGAACCTCGGCCGCCTGCTCTCGCGCGAACACCTGCTGCAGGCGGTGTGGGGCGTGGCCGCCGAAGTGACCTCACGCTCGCTCGACACCCACGCCTCCAGGGTGCGGACCAAGCTTGCGCTGACGCCGGAGAACGGCTTTCGCCTCGCCGCGATCTACGGCGTGGGTTACCGGCTCGAAGCCGTCAGCGAGCCCGCTTCCAGAGCAGCAGAAATACGCCAGCCAGGACCACCGCCGCCGCCGACCACTCGCCGCGCGTGACCGACTCGCCGCCGATCCCCACGCCCAGCAGCATCGCGATCACCGGGTTGACGAAGGTGTAGCTCGACGCCACGGCCGCCGGCGCGTGCGCCAGCAGGTGCATGTAGGCATTGAAAGCGATCAGCGAGCCGAATACCACGAGGTACAACCACGCCGCGAAGGCCAGCGGCTGGGGCGGCCAGACCGGCGCTTCACCGGCCAGCGCCGACATCAGCATCAGCACCACGCCGCCGCAGATCATCTCGCTGGCGAAGCCGGTCGCGCCGGGCGCCAGCGGCCAGACACGCTGGCTCAGCACGCTGCCGAGCGACCAGGTGGCGCAGGCGATCGCGATCGCGGCCAGGCCGGCCGGCGACGCCGAGAAGCCGGCGCCCTGGGTGAGCATCAACACGCCCGTTAGACCGACGAGGATGCCGGCGATCTCGAGCCGGCTCGGCACCACGCCCCAGAGCCGGTTCAGCGCGGCGATCATCAGCGGGCTGACGGCGATGAAGGCCACGACCAGGCCCGAACCCACCGTCACTTCGGCATAGGCCGTGCCGCCCATGCCGCCGCCCAGCATCAGCGTGCCGACGAGCAGGGCGTGGCGCCATTGCCTGCGGTCGGGCCAGGGCGCACCGCGCCAACGTTGCCAGGCCATCAGCAGCGCGCCGGCGAACAGGAAACGGGTGCCCATCTGGAAGAACGGCGGGAAGCTGACGAGCGCGAACTTGATCGCGAGATACGTGGAGCCCCACACCAGCCAGGTGGCGGCCAGGCACATCAGCAAAAGCGGCGACAACCGTGTCGCGGCCCGTGTGCCCGGTGTCGGTGTGGCTGGCGAGGTGATGGTTCTCATGGGGTCGATGAAGGTTGACAGTGATTCCTATCGTATGAAAGCATCGCGCCCGCATCCATGCCGGCTTCACGCTTATGCGCGCGCTTGGCCGTTGATTCAAAGGAAAACCATGGCTTCGACCTTGAGTGCCGAGCTCGACCACCACGACACCCGCATCCTCGCCGAGCTCCAGGCCGATGCGCGCCTGACGATGGCCGAGCTCGGCCGGCGTGTCCATTTGAGCCAGCCGGCCGTGACCGAGCGGGTGCGCAAGCTCGAAGCCTCGGGCGTGATCAGCGGCTACCGCGCCACCGTCGACCTGGGCAAGCTCGGTTACGGCATCCGCGCCGTGATCCGCATCGGCCGCTGCGACTACGCGCGCATCACCAAGCTGGTCGCGCAGACGCCGGAGTGCATCAACGCCTACAACGTGACCGGTGAAGACAGCTGGGTGCTCGAGATCGCCGTGATCGATGTGCGCCACCTCGACGCCGTGGTCAGCAAATTCTGCCTGCTCACCGAAACCGCCACCTCGATCATCCTGCACCCGGCACGCGAGCACCAGCCGATGCTGCCGCCGCGCCGCGAAGACGTGAAGCCGCCGATCCGCAAGCTGACGGTGGCATGAACGCGCCCGTTCTGACTGTCTCACCAGGCGGCGTTGATCACCCCGTGTTCGGCCGCGAGCCAGTCGCGCACCGGCGCGGGCAGGGCGGTCGGCGGCGCGGCCCGGCCCATCGCGCCATACGACTCGGCGTTCGGCACGAGGCCGGTGCGCGCCACCGCCGCGCCCTTCATGTAACCCGCCGCGCAGACCCGCTCGCCGCGCACGAATTCGAAGCGCATGTAGTTCCAGTGCGCGTCGCTCGCGTCGAGCCGGAAGCGCAGCGTGTAGGTCTGAAAAGGCATCAGGCCGCGCCGGTAGGTGATGAAGGAACCGCCGGCCATCGGCCGCCAGCCCTGGCGCAGCATCGTCGCGGCGAAACCGCTGCGCACGAAATACTCGACCAGCATCAGGTCGATGATGGTCAGGTAGCGGCCGTTGTTCATGTGGCCGTTGATGTCCAGGTCGTTCGGCAACACCCGCA
>Ga0073925_1000020_pt1 | contig 56845 bp, 55 predicted proteins | sample GWRWT4_21May14_FD_70952 | JGI IMG/M metagenome (GOLD analysis project Ga0073925, IMG submission 70952) | Sand microcosm microbial communities from a hyporheic zone in Columbia River, Washington, USA - GW-RW T4_21-May-14 | ecosystem: Engineered > Artificial ecosystem > Sand microcosm >...
GTGCGCGAGGGCCGCTGGTCGACCGGCGTGCTCGAGCCGATGTACCGGCTGCGCGGGCGCACGCTCGGCCTCATCGGCTACGGGCGCATCGCGCGCATGACGCACGAAAAACTGCGCGGCTTCGGCTTCGGCCGGGTGCTGGTGCACGACCCGCACGCCACGCTGCCCGACGACGCGGCGCCCGCCAGCGTCGACGAAATCTGCGCCGAGGCCGACGTGATCTCGCTGCACGTGCCGCTGACCGCGACCACGAAACACCTGATCGACGCGCGCCGCATCGCGCTGATGCGGCCGACCGCGATCGTCGTCAACACCGCACGCGGCGGCCTGATCGACCTCGACGCGTTGTACGACGCGCTCGCACAGCGCCGCATCCTCGGCGCCGGGCTCGACGTGTTCGAGCACGAACCGCCCGACCCCAAACACCCGATCTTCGCGCTCGACCACGTGGCATTGAGCAACCACATCGGCTGGTACAGCGAAGAGTCGATGCGCGAGCTGCAGCGCAAGACCGCCGAAGAAGCGGTGCGTGTGCTGTGCGGGCAGACACCCCACCACTGGCTCAACCGCTGGTGACCCCTGCATTCCCAACATCAAGGATTCCGTTCCATGAATGACATCATCCAGGCCTTCGGCGAGGTGGCCATCGCCTCCGTGGCCGACGCCGTCGACAAGGTCTGCGGCCACCGCGGCTACATGAACAGCACGATCAAGCCGCGCATCAACGACAAGCGCATCTGCGGCCCGGCCGCCACCGTGCTCGAAGCCGCCTCCGACGAGTTCGTGCCACCGCAGCACGCGCTCGACCTGATCGACGAAGCGCCGCGGGGCAGCGTGATCGTGATCTCGATCGAGAGTGGTGAATCCGATGTGGCGGTCTGGGGTGGCCTGATGACGGCCGGTGCGGTGGCCAACGGCCACGTCGGCGCGGTGCTCGACGGCGGCATCCGCGACCTGACCGAGATCCGGCGCGACTACGGCTTCCCGGTCTATGCGCGTGACGTGAGCCCGGGCACCACGCTCGGCCGCTACCGCACGGTGGCCTCGCAGGTGCCGGTGCGGGTCGGCGGGATCATGGTGCACCCGGGCGACATCGTGGTCGGTGATGTCGACGGCGTGGTCGTCGTGCCGCACGCGCAGGCCGCCGAGGTGCTGGCGATGGCGCAGGAGATCGACTCGCGCGAGCTCGAACAAGCCAAGCTGATCATGGCCGAGAAGTCGCTGCGCAAGGGGCTGGCCAAGTATGGCCGGATCTGACATCACGGTCGCCGACATCGTCTCGCTCGGCGAGCCGATGGTCGAGTTCAACCAGACCGGCGACGGCGCCGGCCGCTTGTACCTGCAGGGCTATGGCGGCGACACCTCCAACTTCGCGATCGCCGCCGCGCGGCAGGGCGCGCGGGTCGCATGTGTCAGCGCGCTCGGCGACGACCCTTATGGGCGCCTGCTGCGCGACCTGTGGAGCGCCGAGGGCGTCGACCACGCCAGCGTGCTGACGAATGCGCAGGCCTACACCGCGATCTATTTCGTCACGCACGACGAGCACGGCCACCAGTTCAGCTTCTTCCGCAGCGGCTCGGCCGCGAGCCTCATCACGCCGGCCGACCTGCCGCGCGAGCGCATCGCCGCCGCCAAGGTATTGCACCTGTCGGGCATCACGCTGGCGATTTCCGCGTCGTCGTGCGACACCGCCTATGCGGCGATCGACACCGCGCGCGCCGCGGGCGTGACGGTCTGCTTCGACACCAACCTGCGCCTCAAGCTCTGGCCCATCGACCGCGCGCGCGCGGTGATGAGCGATGTCATCGCGCATTGCGACCTGTGCCTGCCCAGCTACGACGACATCGTTGCGATCACCGGCCTGACCGACCCCGACGCGCTGGTCGACCACTGCCTGCGCCTCGGCGCGAAGACCGTGGCCCTGAAGCTCGGCGCCGAAGGTGCGCTGCTGGCCACCGCGCAGCAGCGCCACCGCATCGCGCCGCACCCGTGCACGCCGCTCGACGCGACTGGCGCGGGTGATGTCTTCGGTGGCGCCTTCGTCGCCCGCACCGTGGCCGGCGACGACCTGCTGTCGGCCGGCCGCTACGCCTGCGTGGCCGCAGCGCTGTCGACCGAAGGTTACGGCGCCGTCGAACCCATTCCCCACGCGGCACGCGTGCGTGCCGCGCTCGATGCACTCGCGCGCTAACCGCTTTCGTTCGCTGTTCAACACCAACAAGAAGGAGACCTCCATGAAGCACAGCTTCGCCCGCATCGCCCTCGTCATCGCCAGCGTGATGGCCACGTCCGCCGCGCTCGCCGCGCCGCCCAAGCTCGACGTGGTGGCCGAATGGACACGCCTGTCCTACGACCTCGGCGACCCGGCTGCCGAGAAGGCCTACGACGAACAGCAGACGTACAAGAAGGTGCTGATGCAGGGCGCCAAGGTCGATTCCAAAGGCAACATCTACGTCAGCACCGCGCGCTGGGGTGGCAAGGAGATCCCGGCCACGCTCTCGAAGCTGGTGAAGCGCGGCACGGTGTGGAAACTGCAGCCGTTCCCGAACAAGGAGCTCAACGACATCAACAACCCGAAAGGCCTGAAGGCCGTGCTCGGTTTCGAGATCGACCGCAACGACGTGTTGTGGATCCTCGACCAGGGCCACGTGGCCGGCGCGCCCTCGGGCCCCGGTGACGAGAAGCTGATCGGCTGGGACCTGAAGAGCGGCAAGGAGATCGCGCGCTACGAATTCAGCGAGGCCGACAGCGACCGCAAGTGTTCGTTCCTCAACGACGTGGCGGTCGACAACGATGCCGGCGTGGTCTACATCAGCGACTCGGGCATCTTCTGCAGCCCGCTGAAGGGCGGCATCCTGGTCTACGACATCAAGGCCAACAAGGCCAAGCGCGTGCTGTCGGCGCCGGAGTGGGTCAACGACGAGAACTTCACGTTCAAGATCCACGGGCGTGATGCGCTCAAGGCCAAGGACGGCAAGCCCAACCCGATGAAGACCGGTGCCGACGGCATCGCGCTGTCGGGCGACAAGAAGACGCTGTACTGGACCAACCTGACCGGCAACCGCCTGCTGGCGCTGCCCACCGCGCTGATCCGCGACTTCACGAAGAGCGAAGACGAAGTGAAGGCCGCAGTCAAGGTGGTGGCCACGCTGCCGTCGAACACCGACGGCATGACCGCCGACCGCGACAACAACCTGTACATGACGGCGCTCTCGCTCAACGGCATCATGAAGCGCGACGCGAAGACCGGCGCCGTGACCACGCTGGTCGCAAGCGACGATATTTCGTGGCCCGACACGCTCTCGTGGGGCCCGCAAGGTACGCTCTACCTCGTGAGCAACCACCTGCACCTGTGGGTCGATGGTGACATGGACTTCGACAAGCCCGCGGTGCCGAACTTCCGCATCTACCGCATGAAGCTCGGCGCCAAGCCTTACCACGCGAAGTGAGATGAAACGATGCCGGCGATGAGCCTTTCCGAACCCGCCTTCGACGGCCGCCGCGTGCTGGTGGTCGGTGGCACGAGCGGCATCGGCGCGGGCATCGCGGCGGCGTTCGCGCACGCCGGTGCCCAGGTCACCGTGACCGGGGCCACCGCTGCCGAAGTGGCGGCTGCGAACGCCCGGCCCGACATGGCCGGCGTCGAGGTCGCGGCACTCGACGTGCGCGCCAACGACGCCGTCGTGGCGCTGATCGGTGGCTTTGATCGGCTCGACGTGCTGGTCAATTGCGCCGGTGTGATCAAGCGCGGCGCCGAGCACGAGCCAGAGGTCTTCGCCGAGGTGCTCGACATCAACCTGAACGGCAGCATGCGCTGCTGCAGCGCGGCGCGGCCGCTGCTCGCGGCGAGCCGTGGCTGCATCGTCAACACCGCCTCGATGCTCAGCTTCTTCGGCGGCGGCCTGGTGCCCGGCTACAGCGCGAGCAAGGGCGGCGTGATGCAACTCACCAAGTCGCTCGCGATCGCCTACGCGGCCGACGGCATCCGCGTCAACGCGGTGGCGCCGGGCTGGATCGCCACGCCGCTCACGCAGGCGTTGCAGGCCGACCCGGAACGCTCTCGCCCGATCCTGGCGCGCACGCCGATGGGCCGCTGGGGCACGCCCGCCGACGTGGCCGGGCCGGTGCTGTTCCTGGCCAGCCCCGCGGCCGCCTTCGTGACCGGCATCGTGCTGCCGGTCGACGGCGGTTACCTGATCAGCTGAACCCTCTTTCCCGCAGGAGTCGACCCATGATCGTCCAGTTGCCGGGCATCCAGCCCGAAATCGCCATCGCCGCCATCCCCGAAGACGAACGCGTCTGGGTGCCGCAGGCCCCCGAGGTGTGGTTTCGCCCCTTGCTGCTGAACACCGTCACCGGCAGCTGGTGCAACCTGCTGCGCGTGCGCAAGAGCGGTGTGCTGTCGCGCCACATCCACCCGTCGTGGGTCACGGGCTATGTGATCCGCGGCGCTTGGCGTTACCTCGAGCACGACTGGGTCGCAAGCGAGGGTTCGTTCGTCTACGAACCGCCCGGCGAGATCCACACGCTGGTGGTCGACGAAACCGCCGGTGCCACCGAGATGATCACCTTCTTCAACATCCACGGCGCGATGATCTACCTCGACGAACAAGGCCAGACCACCGGCTACGAAGACGTGTTCACGAAGATCGCGATGTGCCGCAAGCACTACGAGGCCGTCGGCCTGGGGGGCGGATTCGTCGATCAGTTCGTGCGCTGAGACCCGCGGAGACCTCGGACACCATTGAGCTTCGAGGTGCCTGCCGACTTCGACACCACTGCGAGAGCTGCCGACAAATGAACGCCTCGTGCGCTGACGGTCACCAGCGGCTTATCGTGGCCGGTATCGCCGAGCCGGAAGGCGCGTCGTGAGAAGGCGTTGGTTGCTTGGCGGCCAAAGAACCGCCGTGACGGCTCGCAGCTGCTCTTGATGTTACAAACGGCCAACCCATCGCGCCCGACAACACGCACTCGCGTGGCGGGCGCATTGCAGCCTCTGAAGCCGCTCCCGCTCAGGCGCCCAGACGGACCAGGCTCTGACGGAACTCCACGGGTGAGCGCCCCGTGTGCTTCTTGAATGCCCGGCTGAAGTACGCTGGATCCTCGAACGACAGTTGCTCTGCAACCGCAGCCACGCTGTTTTCGGCGTGGGCGAGCAGTCGCTTGGCCTCGAGCATCACACGGTCGCGGATCACTTGCGCGGCGGTGTTGCCCAGCGCTCTGCGCGTCGCGTCGCTGAGCGCGCGCTCGGTCACGCGCAGGCGGCGCGCGTATTCGCCGGCATCCTGGATCGAACCGAAATGCTCCTCCAGAAGGGCCTTGAAACGCCGGGCCAGCACCTGGCTGCGCCGTGAGCCGTCACTGCTCGCGCTGGGCTGGGCAAGGCGTGAGGCGCGTACGAGCAGGATGCGCAGGTAGGAGCGGATCACGTCTTGTGCGCCATAGGCCACCTCGCGGTATTCGGACTCGATTCCTTCGATGGTCGGGCGGATGGCCTGTGCTTGCTCGTCGTCCAGGTACAGCGCCTGGATACTGTGCTCCAAGTCGTAGATCGGGATTTCGTTGAGCACATTCTTGTTCTGCAGTTGCAGCGCGAAGAACTCGGCGCTGAAACTGAGCGTGCAGCCGCGCGTGTCGTCGGACAGCGAGAAGTCGTGCACTTGGCCCGGGGACATGAAGAACAATGCGCGCGGCCGGACGTCGTACTTGACCGAGTCGATGATGTGGTGCCCGGTTCCCTGCTCGATCCAGACCACATGATAGAAATCGTGCCGATGCGGGTACGGCAGCGTCGACATCAGGTTCTGCACCAGCCCGAAGTGGAAGTCGCTCGACTTGATCTCCGAGCCGTAATCAAAATTCTCGATCCGGAAGAGCGGGGGCTGGCAACACGAGACGCACTGCATGGTGAGGGCCACGTCAGCTGCAAACCCGTGCAGCGAAGTCAGAGCTCCAACGGGTTTGCTGGCGGTGGCAATGGGGACTGAGGATCATCTTGGACGATCTTAGCGTTTGGATGGTGCCGCGGTCGCAGTACGGGGATTGAATGAATGGCCTGCAAGTCCGGGATCGAGGGAGCCGGCTGGCTCTACTTCACCAGGGAAGGCAGCCATGTCGAGATCGCGGGCACGTAGCTGATGATCAGCACGTCGACGGTGAGTACCGCCAGGTACATGCACACGGGCCGCGTCAACTGACTCATCCGCAGGTTGGCCACTTTGCAGGCGACGACCAGGTTCACCGCCACCGGAGGTGTGAGCATGCCGATCGCGACGTTGACGATCATGACGATGCCGAAGTGGATCGGGTCGATGCCGAAGCTGGCCGCCACCGGGGCCAGGATGGGGCCGATCAGGATGATGGTGACCAGAGCCTCCAGCAGCGTGCCCACGAGGAAGAGCAGCACGTTGACCAGCAGCATGAAGACGATGGGATTGCTGGAGATGCTGGCGATGGCGCGGCCGAGCTGCTGTGGCACCTGCTCGAGCGCCAGCACGTAGCCGAAGATGGCAGCGTAGGCGACGATCATCATGATCAGTGACGTCGCGACCATCGACTTCGAGAAGATAGGCAGCAGATCCTTCCACTTCAGTTCACGATAGACGAAGAGCCCGATCGCCAAGCCGTAGACAACGGCGATGACCGAGGCCTCGGTGGGCGTGAACCAGCCTGCATAGATGCCGCCGAGGATGATGAACGGCAGCAACAACGCGTAGAACGAATCGATGAAGGCCCGCCACAGTTCTGCGCGCCAGGTACGAAAGCTCTGCGAGCCGATGTTGTCGAACTTCTTCACCCGTGCCACGACCACGATCGTGATGATCAGCGACAGGCCGATCATCAGGCCAGGCAGAAAGCCGGCGATGAACAGGCTGCCGATCGACACGTTGGCCACCAGGCCGTAGACGACCATCGGAATCGACGGCGGAATGATCACGCCGAGTTCGCCTGCAGCGGCGCATGTCGCGGCAGCAAAAGGCTTGGGATAGCCCTTCTTCTCCATCGCAGGGATCAGCGTCGAGCCGATCGCGGCGGTGGTGGCCGACGACGAGCCGGAGATCGTCGCGAAGAACATCGAAGCGAGCACGGAGGCCGAGCCGAGCCCGCCACGGAACCAGCCGACGAGCGCATTGGCCAAACCGATCAGCCGCCGCGACATGCCACCGGTCTGCATCAGGTTGCCGGCCAGGATGAAGAACGGAATGGCCATCAGCGCGAACGAGTCCAGCGCCTCGTAAACCGACTGGGCGAGGTTGATGACCGGAACCCCTTTGACCGCGAGGGCGATCAGCGAGGCGAAGCCGAGGCAAACGGCGACCGGTACGCTGAAGAACAGCAACACGGTGACGGCAAGGAACAGGGCAGTGACCACGGGTTCAGTCCTTCCGCGCAGCGAGAGCGGCTTCGACGTCGCTCAGGGCTTCTTCCATCTCGAAGTCGATGACGTCGAGGATGTCGCGCTTGTCGATCACGGTCTCTACCAGCAGCACGATGGAGTTGATCAAGGTCAGCGTGGCACCCACGGCCATCGAGGCATTCACCCAGACCATCGAGATGCCAAGTACCGGGGCCGTCTCCGAGCTGCCGAATTCGGCCCACTCGATGCCGAGATAGATCACCCACACGTAGAACACCAATGCCATGGCGTGCGCGGTGTACTTGATCATGCGGCCGACCGACGGTCGCACGGCGTGCACCAGTGCCTCGACAGCCAGCGCGTCGGCGCGGCGCGCCACGACAGCGGCTCCGACGAAGACCGACCAGATCATGAGGTAGCGCGAGAGTTCCTCGGTCCAGGGCACGCTGAACTGCAGGCCCAGCTTGGAGAAGACGAAGCGCACCAGCACCTGCACGAAGATGAGTGCGGTCATGCCCGCCAGCGCAAGGCCCAGCAGCACCTCGATCGCACGGTTTACCTGGTCCACGACCCTGATCAGAGATCTCACGAAGAATGTCCTTGAGCACGGCCCACAGGGGCCGAACGGCTGCGGATCATAGAAGTCCGCCTTGCCGTTCGGTTAGGACGATTTGACCTCTTCCTTGCACTTTTCCGAGGGGCAGACCCTGAGACCGATACAGGGCGTCAGAAAGTCCAAAACATCGGTTGTTCCGTCCTAACGAGATCTGTGAAGAGCCTCCCAGAATCGCCCGTCGGATTGCACAGCCACCACCTCGAGTTGGCGCGTACGCCGCGTCCTATCACCCCTTGCTCATCCCTTGGAGACATATGAAGAACTTCATCCTCACGATCGCTGCTGCGACGCTGTCGGCGGTGTCGCTGAGCGCGCAGGCGCAGCAGCTGCAACTCAATGTGGGCCACACGCTGGCGCCGGACAGTCACTACCACGTGGCCACGACGCGCATGGCCGAGATCGCCGCAAAGAAGAGCAACGGCCAGATCAAGATCAGCGTGTTTCCGCAGTCCCAGCTCGGCGGTGAAGTGAAGATGATCCAGGCCGCCCGCACCGGGGGCCTGGACATGCTGATCACCGCGCAGGCACCGATGACCAATACGATCAAGGCCTACAGCCTGTTCGACGTGCCTTACCTGTTCGACAGTGTCGAGCAGGCCAACAAGGTTCTGGGCGGGCCGGTTGGCAAGGAGTTCCTGGCGATGCTGCCGGCGCACAATCTCGTCGGTCTGGGTTGGCTCTCGGTGATGGAGCGCAATGTGTTCTCGTCGCGTGCCATCCGGAGCGGAGCCGACCTGTCGGGCATGAAGATCCGCGTGATGCAGTCGCCTGGCTATGTGAAGGCCTACGAGTCCTTCGGCGCACAACCCACGCCCATGGCCTACGGTGATGTCTACATGTCGCTGCAGCAGGGTGTCGTCGACGGCGCCGACACCTCGCCCGATCAATTCATCATGGACAAGTTCGTCGAAGTCTCGAAGTTCTACAACCTGACCAAGGTGCACTACCTGCCCGCGCTGCTGCTCATGTCGAAGGCGCGCTGGGACAAGCTCACGCCGGAGCAGCAGACGATTCTTCAGCAGTCCGCGGACGAGGCCCTGGCAGACAGCCGCGCGTACTACAAGAAGACCTATGACGAGTCGATCGCCCAGATGAAGAAGGCCGGCGTTCAGGTGATCGATTCGAGCCTGCCGCAGATGAAACAATCGAGCGGAAAGGTCGCGGACGGTCTGCTGGCGACGATCCCGGACGGGCGCACGCTCTTCGACAAGGTCCAGGCGGCCAAGAAGGGCCTCTGAGATCATGGCCAAGCGACCGCACATGGATTGTTATGCGATCGGTGACCACGCCGAGTTCGCGAAAACGGTGACGGACTACGACGTCTACGGGTTCGCCGGTATCGTCGGTGACTTCTACGGCGTGCATGTCAACGAGGAATTCGCGAAGACCACGCGATTCGAGCGTCGCATAGCGCAAGGTGCCCTGTCGGTCGGCTTTCTGGCCACCGTCATGGGCCACATGGCCGGCAAAGCGCCGAACCCCGGTGCCGTGTCGTACCGCTACGACGTGACCTTCGTCGCCCCGGTGTTCATCGGCGACACCGTCACGGCGCGTTTGCAGCTCGAGGAGAAGGACGAAGACCGCAACACCTGCGTCTTCGCTGCGAGCGTGCGAAATCAGCGCGGCGAGATCGTGGTCTCAGGCAAGACCTACCTGAAGGTGCTCTGATGCTGCGCTGCGAGCAGGCCGGTTGCGTGCGGCTGCTGACCATCGACCGTGCCGAAAAGCTGAATGCTTTCGCGCCCGGTCTGCTGGACAGCTTCGCCATCGCGCTGGACGCGGCCGCAGCCGACGACGCCACACGCGTGGTGGTTGTCACCGGCGAGGGGGAACGCGCCTTCGCGGCCGGCAATGACGTTGCAGCGCTCGCGGCGCTGGCGCCGATCGACGCCTACCGCAACATGCTCGCAGGCCAGCGGTTGATGAAACGACTCCATGAGTTCGCCAAGCCGACCATCGCGATGGTCAATGGATACGCGTTGGGTGGCGGCTTCGAACTGGCGCTGGCCTGCGACTTCATCGTGGCTTCCAGCCGTGCGTCATTCGGTTTCCCCGAGATCGGCCTGGCGACCATGCCAGGCTGGGGCGGGACCCAGCTGGCGGTGCGCAAGATGGGCCTAGCTCGCGCAAAACAGATGGTGCTCAGCGGGCGCCGCTTCCGCGTCGACGAATGCCGCGACTTCGGTTTCATCACCCACGTCGTCGAGCACGAGCGGCTGCGGGAAGACACGCTGGCCTTCGCGGCCACGCTCGCGTCGCACCACCCCTTCGCGATGGAGATGGTCAAGCTGGCCCTCAATCGCGCCGCGGAGCTGCCGCTGCAGGCGGGCCTCGAGCTCGAGGCCTTGGCCTACTCCGTCAACTTCGGAGCCCCGCACGCGCGCGCCGGGCTTCAGACTTTCCTGAACAGGTGAGACCGCCATGCCGCACTGGCTGACTGACGAACACACCCAGATCCGCGACGCCGTGCGCCGCTTCGCCGAAGAGCAGATCGCACCGATCTCCGAGCAACTGTGGGACGAACAAGCCTTCCCGTACAAGATCTGGCAGGCCGCCGGCGAACTCGGATTCACCGGGCTGCCGTATCCCGAGGTGCATGGCGGCGGCAACGGTTCCTGGCTGTCGTTCACCATCGTGCTGGAAGAGCTGGCGCGGGTCGATTGCGCGGTCGCCAATTCGCTGATGGCCAATGCCACGGTGGCCAGCCTGCTGTCGAACTTCGGCACCGAAGCGCAGCAGCGCGAGTTCCTGCGCCCGATCCTGGACGGCCGCCGCATCGGCGCGATCGGCCTGACCGAACCCGATGCGGGCTCCGACGCCGCCAACATCGCCACCCGTGCGACGCTGGAGGACGGCCGCTGGGTCATCAACGGGGCCAAGACCTTCATCAGCAACTCCGGCACCGAGGTGACCGGAGCGGTCGTGATCGCCGCCGTCACCGGCCAGCGGCCCGACGGGCGCAAAGAGATCTCCAACTTCATCGTGCCGCAGGGAGCGCAGGGCTTCGTCACCGGCCGCAAACTGAAGAAGATCGGCTGGTGCGCGTCGAGCACCCACGAGCTGTTTTTCGAGAACTGCGGCGTGCCGGCCGGGAACCTGCTCGGCGAGCGTGGCGCCGGGCTGCGCCAGACGCTGTCGCAGATCAGCACCGGCCGCATCCTGATCGGAGCGCTCGGTCTGGGCGTGCTGCAAGGATCGCTGGAACGGTCGATCGCCTACATGAAGCAGCGGCGTGCTTTCGGCAGGCCGATCGCGGAATTCCAGGCGCTGCAGTTCAAGGTCGCCGACATGGCCACCCACGCCGAAGCCGCGCGACTGATGCTCTACGACGCGGCGGCGCGCAAGGATGCGGGCCGGCCCTTCGACCAGTCGGCCTCGATGGCCAAGCTGTTCACGACCGAACGCGCGATGGAAGCGGCTCACCAGGCGCTGCAGATCCACGGCGGCTACGGAATCAGCAGCGAGTACCCCGTCGCGCGCGCCTTCGGCGACGCCAAGGTGCTGGAGATCGTGGAGGGAACCTCCGAGATCCAGCGAATGATCATCTCGCGCGCATTGCTCGCGTAAGACAACCCAATGGAGCACACCATGCTAGAGGGCATCAAGGTCCTGAGTTTCACCCACTTCCTGCAGGGGCCGTCGGCGGTGCAGATGCTGGCCGACACCGGCGCCGACGTGATCAAGATCGAGCCGCCCCAGGGTGCGTTCGAGCGCGCGTGGGCAGGCTTCGACGCCTTCAAGGAAGGGGTCTCGATCTTTTTCTTGCTCGGTAATCGCAACCAGCGCGCCATCCAGCTCGATCTGCGCAATGAACGCGCGAAGGAGGTGGTCTACCGCATGGTGCGAGAGGCCGACGTACTGGTCGAGAACTACCGCCCAGGCGTGATGGCCAAGCTGGGCTTCGGCTACGAGCAGCTGAAGGCCTTGAACCCGCGCCTGATCTATTGCTCCTGCACCGGTTACGGCTCCACCGGCCCTAACCTCAAGCGCCCGGGCCAGGATCTGCTGCTACAGGCCGTGAGCGGCATGGCCATGCTTTCGGGCGATGGCGAATCGGCGCCCACGCCGGTGGGCTCGGCCATCGTCGATCAGCATGCTGCGGCGCTCGCTGCTTTCGGTATCGTTGTCGCGCTGCAGGAGCGCGAACGGAGCGGACGCGGCCGGATGGTCGAGAGCAACCTGCTCAACGCGGCATTGGACCTGCAGATCGAGCCCTTCACGTACTACCTGAACAAGGGGCCGCTCTGGCCCCGCAGCAGTCCGCCGATGGGCAGCCGCTTCCATCCCGCGCCCTACGGCGTGTATCGAACGGCCGACGGCTGGATCGCGATATCACTCACCACCACGGCCAAGCTGTCGGCCGCCATCGACTGCGCCGAACTCGCCAGCTTTGACGACCCCAAGGATCCGGTGAACCGGCGCGAAGAGATCAACCGCGTCGTTCACCGGGAGTTGATGCGCCACACCACGGCGGCACTGATGGCGGCCTTCGACATTCACGACGTCTGGTACGCGCCTGTCAACTGCTACGAAGAGGTCGAGGCCGATGCCCAGGTGAAGCACAACGGCATCGTGCAGACGGTCGATTACCCCGGGGTCGGTCCGGTGCGCCTGATGGCACATCCGGTGCGCTACGACGGCGAGGCGCCGGCCGTGCGCCGCCTGCCGCCGCGCCTTGGCGAACACACGCGGGAGGTGCTGGCCGAGCTGGGTTATGGCGCGGCCGATGTCGAGACGCTGCTCGCCGAAGGCGCTGCGATCGCACGACAGGAGTCCGCCGCATGAGCATGCATGCTTCTCTCCTCGGGTTCGACGACATCCCGGTCGGTCGTGCGCACACGATCTCGCGCACGACGACCGAGTCCGATGTCGACACCTTTGCCCATCTGTGCGGCGACCTGAATCCGCTGCACATGGACGAGCACTTCGCCGCGACCACGCCTTTCGGGCGCCGCGTGGTGCACGGTCTGTTCACCGGGGCGATGGTCTCGACGGCGCACACGCAACTGACCGGCCCGGGCTTCGCCTACGTCGGCCAGGAGTTACGCTTTCTGGGGCCCGTGTTCATCGGCGACACCATCACGGTGGAACTGAGCGTCGTTTCCAAGAAGCCCGCCAAGCGCATCCTGATTCTGGACACGATGGTGCGCAACCAGCGCGGCGAAGCCGTTCTCACAGGCGTGTCAGCGCTGAAGGAACTGCGTTTTGCCTGATCGTCGCAGCGAGGGCTGGGCGATTGCGGCGCTGGTCTACACGGCGACCGTGTGGGGCGCCAACGTCGTGTTGATGAAGCTGATGACGCAGCATTTCACGGCCGTGCACCTGTCGGCCATCCGCATGGTTGCGGCGTTCGCCTGCATCGCCCTGATCTGTCGTTTCACCGCCCGGGTCGGACCGCTTCCGACGGGTCGCCAGTTCGGCTGGATGGTCGGCGCAGCCCTGCTGATGACCTACGCCCATCAATTGATGCTGACGCAGGGCCTGGCCTGGTCCACCGCCACCAACGGTGCGCTCGCGCTCGGGTTGAACCCGCTGCTGTCGGTGCTGCTCGGCGCCCTGCTGTTCGGCGAGCGCTTGCATCCTGCCGGCGGCTTCGGTGTGGTAATGGGGTTGGCCGGCGTCGCCGTTGTTGTGCTCAATCGCAGCGACGCGGACCTCCGTCTGGCGGGCCTCGGGGATGCGCTGCTGATCGGCTCGATGCTGGTCTACGTCGCTGGCGGTGCCTGCATCCGCCATGTGTCGGGGCAGCTGGACCCGCTGGCGATCGGCTACTGGATGCATCTGGTCGGCGCGGCGGTGCTGGTGCTGCATGCCGTCTGGCTGCCGGAGTTCCGCGACCCCCAGGCCTGGAGCGTCGGGCTCGGCCCATGGGCGCTGATCCTCGTCTCGGCGCTGGTCTCCACCGCCCTTGGCAGCGTGGCCTGGAACTACGGCATCGCCCGGCTCGGGTTGGGCCGTGCCTCGATGTTCATCAACCTGCTGCCGATCTCGGGCCTTGCCGCCGCCGTGGTGTTCCTTGGCGAGGACCTGCGTCCGGCGCATGGAATCGGCTTCGCACTGGTGCTGGCCGGAACCTGGTTCGCCGTTCAACCCCGCCGGCCTGCGTCGGCTTCACCTGTTGTTTGAGGAGTGCTGAAATGTCCGGAATAAGTTGGTCTGGTGTCTTTCCTGCGGTCACGACCCAGATGTCTATGGACGGCGCAATCGACCTCGCGGCGACCCAGCGGTGCATCGAGCGTCTGATCGACGGCGGCGTCAGCGGCCTGGTGATGATGGGCATGGTCGGCGAAAACAGCACGCTGAGGCAAGACGAGAAGCACCAAGTGCTGCGCGCTGGCCTCGAGGCTGCTCGCGGGCGCGTGCCGGTGCTGTCGGGCGTGGCCGAGTGCAGCACGGCCGCCGCTGCCGGCTATGCACGCGAGTGCGAGGCCCTGGGCGCGCAGGGGCTGATGGTCTTCCCGGTCATTGGCTACAAGAGCGATGCCGACGAGACAGTGGCGCATTACCGGACCGTTGCTGGCGCCGGCGCGCTGCCGATCCTGATCTACAACAACCCTGTCGGCTATGGCGTCGACGTGACGCCGCAACTGATGGAGCGGCTGGCCGATTGCCCGACGCTGGTGGCGATCAAGGAAGAGTCCTACGACGTTCGCCGCGTCACCGACATCCACAACCGCCTCGGCGAGCGCTACGCGGTGGTCTGCGGCGTCGACGACCTGGTGCTGGAAAGCGCTGTGCTGGGCGTCACGGGCTGGGTGTCGGGCATGGCCAACGTCTACCCGGTCGAGTCCGTGCGCCTGCTGCAGCTTGCGGCACGCGGCGAGTGGGGCCGCGCACGTGATCTGTACCGCGTGATGACACCGCTGTTCCATCTCGACACGCACGTCAAGCTCGTGCAGTACATCAAGCTGGCCGGTCAACTCAAGGGCCAGGGCGCGGAGTGGGTGCGGGCGCCGCGCCTGCCACTGACCGGAGCCGAGCGCGCGACGGTCGAACACACCGTCGCCGATACCGACCGCGGCCTGGCCGCGCTCGCGTCCTGATCCACCTCTCTCGGAGTTCCAAATGAACGAATGGATGTCCTTGTCGCCGGCCGACGTGCTTCCGGCCGATGGCCTTGCCGGCACGCTGGTCGGTCGTGCCTGGGTACCGGGGCCGCTGCCGGGCCCGTCGGTCGTCGTGCTGCGCGCCGATGGTGTCTACGACCTCAGTGATCAGATGGCCACGATGGCCGGCCTGCTGGAACGGCCCGACCCGGTGGCGGCCGTGCGTGCCGCTTCAGGCCGGCGCATTTGCACCTTGGCCGATCTGCTGGCCAATACCACGCGCACGCAACCCGACCCGCAACGACCGCACCTGCTGGCGCCGTGTGACCTGCAGGTGCTGAAGGCGGCGGGCGTCACCTTTGCCAACAGCCTGCTCGAACGCGTGATCGAGGAGCGTGCGGGCGGCGACCCGGCGCGGGCGCTGGAGATCCGCGACCACGTGCAGGCGACCCTCGGCGCCGACCTGGCCGAGGTGCGCCCGGGCTCGGAGCAGGCCGCGAGATTGAAGGCATTGCTGATCGAGCAAGGGATCTGGTCGCAGTACCTCGAGGTGGGCATCGGACCCGATGCCGAGGTCTTCACGAAGGCGCCGGTGTTGTCGTCGGTGGGCACCGGCGTCGAGATCGGACTGCACCCGATCTCGGAGTGGAACAACCCCGAGCCGGAGGTCGTTCTCGCGGTCGACAGCCGCGGCCGGATCGTCGGCGCGACGCTCGGCAACGACGTCAACCTGCGTGATGTGGAGGGCCGCAGTGCCTTGCTGTTGAGCAAGGCGAAGGACAACAACGCATCTTGCGCGATCGGACCGTTCATACGCCTGTTCGACGACACGTTCACGCTCGATGATCTGCGACAGGAGGACATCACGCTGCGTGTGGACGGCGCCGACGGCTTCGTGCTGCACGGTGCGAGCACGATGCGCCAGATCAGCCGCGACCCGCAGGACCTGGTCGAACAGACCGTGGGTGAAGTGCACCAGTACCCCGACGGCTTCATGCTCTTTCTCGGCACGCTGTTCGCGCCAGTCGAGGATCGCGACGCGCCCGGGCGGGGCTTCACCCACCACCTCGGTGACGTGGTGACGATCCGCAGTGCGCATCTTGGCGCGCTTTGCAACCGCGTCAACACCTCTGACCGGGTCACCCCCTGGACCTTCGGCCTGCGCGCGCTGATCGCCAACCTGGCTGCGCGCGGCCTGCTGCAGGGGGACCGCTTGTGAGCGATTTGACCGGTGAGATGTTGATCGGCGCGAGCGCCGTGCGTGGCAGGCAGGGCACCAGTGCCGCGCTGCGCGCCGGCAGCGGCGAAACGCTGGGCCCGGACTACGGCGGTGCCGGCCCGGACGAGATCAACCGTGCTTGCAATCTGGCCCGAGCGGCGTTCGATGTTTTTCGCGAGTCGGCGCCGGAGCAGCGCGCTGCCTTTCTCGATCACATCGGGCAGGGGCTGATCGCACTCGGGTCGATGCTGATCGAGCGGGCGATGGCCGAGAGCGGGTTGCCGCGGGCACGTCTCGAAGGCGAGCGCGGCCGAACGGTCGGGCAGTTGAAGCTGTTTGCCCAACTGCTGCGCGACGGCGCCTGGCTCGGCGTGACGATCGACCCCGCGCAGCCGCAGCGCAGCCCCTCGCCACGCCCCGACCTGCGGATGCGCCAGATCGCGCTCGGCCCGGTCGCAGTGTTTGGTGCCAGCAATTTTCCGCTCGCGTTTTCGGTCGCAGGCGGTGACACCGCATCCGCGCTGGCCGCTGGCTGTCCGGTTGTGGTCAAGGCACACCCGGCACACCTGGGGACCTCCGAGCTCGTCGGTCGTGTGGTGCAAGCCGCCGTACGGGACGCGGGTCTGCCGGAAGGGGTGTTCTCGCTGCTGGTCGGCGATGGCATTGCCCTCGGTCAGGCGCTCGTGCAGCACCCGGCGATCCAGGCTGTGGGCTTCACCGGCTCGCGGCAGGGCGGGCTCGCGCTGGTGCGCACGGCCCAGATGCGACCACAACCGATTCCCGTCTTTGCCGAGATGAGCAGCATCAACCCGGTGTTTTTGATGCCGGCTGCGCTGGCACAGCGCGCTGAGGCCATCGCCCAAGACTTCGTGGATTCGCTGGTGTTGGGCGTGGGTCAGTTCTGCACCAACCCTGGCCTCGTGATCGGTCTGGCCAGCCCGGCGCTCGAACGATTCACCGCGACCGCTGCGCTGGCGATCGCAGACAAGAATGCGGGCGTGATGCTGACCGGCGGCATTCACGCGGCCTACGAGAGCAGCGTGGAACGCCTCGCGAGACGGCCGGGCGTTCGCGCACTGGCACGCGGTCTCGCAGCGACAGCACCCGGCTGTGCGCAACCCGCGCTATGGGCCACCGACGCGCAGCACCTGCTCGCCGACCCGGCATTGGCCGACGAAATCTTCGGGCCGACAGGCGTGATCGTGGCCTGCCACGACCTCGACGAGATGCAGCAGCTGGCCGAGCACCTCGAGGGCCAGCTCACGGCGACGCTGCAACTCGATGCCGACGACCATGTCGTGGCGCGTCGTCTGCTGCCGGTGCTGGAGCGCAAGGTTGGCCGCATTCTGGCGAACGGCTTCCCGACTGGCGTGGAGGTGGCGTATGCGATGGTCCACGGTGGTCCGTACCCCGCCACCTCGGATGCACGCATGACCTCGGTCGGCGCGCGCGCGATCGAGCGTTTCCTTCGCCCGGTCTGCTACCAGTCGCTGCCCGACTCGCTCTTGCCCGCCGCACTGCAGGACGCCAACCCACTGAAGCTGCCGCGCCGGATCGACGGCCAGCTCCAACTTCGATGAACACCCTGACACTGGAGAGACCATGACAGCAATCAACGCCCCGGCCGCACCGCAACTGCGCCTGTTCCAGGACACGCTGCTTCGCGCCGCGCAGAAGTGCGCGGACGACGAACCCACGCTCGGTGTCGAGTTCCCGCACGTGACTGCGCTTGACGGGAGCTGGGTCAAGTGGCCTGCGTCGATCTCGGCAGGCTACACGGGCGAGGCCTGGAGCCACGGCAACTGGCTGTGCGGTTTCTGGGTTGGTCTGCTGCTGGCGGCCTATCGCCGTACCGACGACAAGCGCTACCTGACTTGGGCGCGCGAACGCATGCGGCTGGTCGCACAGCGCGCCGACGACCCGAACACGCATGACATCGGTTTCATTTTCGGGAGCAGTGCGATTCCGGCGTTCCACGTGACGGGCGACCCTTGGTACGCCGGCCTGGCGATGCAGGCGGCCGACAAACTGCGAGCGCGCCTCGTCATCACGCGCGGTGGCAGCTACCTGGCTTCCTGGGGCCCGTTGAGCGACCCGCGCGGGCGTTGCAGCTCGGCCATCGACACGATGGCCAACCTGCCGCTGCTGTACTGGGCCAGCCGCCACAGTGGCGACGGCAGTTATCGCCTGGCAGCCGAGGCGCATGCGCAGATGACGGCGCACGGCTTCCTGCGTGCAGACGACTCGACGTACCACGCGGTCGAGTACGACACCGAGACCGGCGCACGAAAGCGCGGCTACACGTTCCAGGGTGCGGGCGACGAGTCGGCTTGGTCGCGCGGGCAATGCTGGGCGATCTATGGGTACGTCGAGTCGGCACGCGAGTCCGGCAAGCTGGAGTATCTGAAGCTGGCCGAGCGCGTGGCGGTGTACTACCTGAAGCGGCTCGACGGGCGTCAGGTGCCACCCTGGGACTTCGACGCCACGGGTGCCGATGCGCAGATCCTCGACACCGCGGCCGCGGCGGTGGCCGCATCAGCCTTGATCGAACTTGGCCGCATCCACCCGGATGCGACGGCGGGTACGGCTTGGTCGACGAAGGGCCTGGCCATGCTTGAGGCCCTGTGCCGCGAGCAGTTCGCGCAGGAAGATGCACATCGGGGTCTCTTGAAGAACGCCTGCTACTCGCGGCCGCACAACGAGGGTGTGCAGTCGGCGACGATGTTCGGTGACTACTTCTTCATCGAAGCCTTGTGCCGCGCCGCGATGCCCGGTGCGCTGCAACCGGTGCATCTTGTCCCGGTGTTCTGACGGCGTGACGCGTCGGTTGGTGGCGTCCAGCGTGGGGTGCGCGTTGGAGAAAAGGTGCGCAAGCTCATGTGTCACGAGATCCAGCCGGACCAAGCTCTCACCTGATTCAGCTGATCGAAGTCATCGGACGCGCCCCCAGGTGTATTTGATCCGGTTCGCTGGACTGAAGCCGATGGGTCAGTTGTCCACGCTCCAAAGGGCGCGAAGCGGCCTTTGGAACTTCTGCTCGATGGAGGAGTAGATACCGTCTTGATGGTCTGAGCGTCGGTCAACACCCCGCGGTGCACTTCCCCGCGCCATCGAACTCCATCGTCTTGCCCGACAGCGGCACGTGCACCGGTGCCTTCACGGCCTTGATGAAGGCCTCGGTCTTGCTGCCCGGGCGCACCTTGCCACCCACGGTGCCCACCTCGTTGGCGTGCGAGGCGATCACCGACGCCGGCTTCACCAGCTCGTTGATCACGAAGCTGGCTTCGGCCGGGCCGGTGGTGAAACCGTCGCCGATGTTCATCACCGCGAGCTTGGCGTTGTAGTGCTGGCGCACGACGAGGTCCTGGTCGGCGGTGATGCCGGTGTCGCCTGACAGGTAGGCCACCAGGCCGTTGCTGAAGCGCAGCACGAAGCCGGTCGCCAGGCCCACGTCGCCGGCGATGCCGGCGTCTTTCATCGCCTTGCCGAGCTCACCGCCGATGTAGTCGGGGTCGACACCGTTGCTGTGCATCGCCGTCACGGTGGCGATGCGCACGCCGCCGAGCGTCACGCTGCCGCCGAAGCGCGCGAGCACGGCGTTGGCCGGGTCGCCGCCGCTCGCCTTCAGCTTGGCCGCGAAGAACGGCGGCATCTCGCTGCCGCTGACGATCTTCGACTTCTTGGCGAGCGCGATGTTCACCGCGCTGGAATTGGGCATGGCCGAGACCGACATGTCGGGCTTGTCGCAGGCGCCGGCGTTCGGCTCCTTGTTGTGGGCGTTGCCGACGTGGTCGCCGTGCATGTGGCTGACAAGGATGAGGTCGATCTTGCCGAGCCGCGGGTCGGCTGCGCCGGCGACGGTGCGGCCCGGGTCGTAGAGGATGCGTGTGCCGTTCGGGTCTTCGAAGACGAGTGCGCGGTCCTGCGGGCAGAACTCGCCGTCGATGCCGCCGAGCGGCGTCACCTTCACGGTCTGGGCCAGGGCGGGCAGGGCCAGGGTGGCGCAGGCGGCACTCAGGGCGGCGATCCAGGTCGACAGTTTCATTTGACGATCTCCTTCGGTGGTTGATTCGTGACGATCGGTGGGCGTCAGGCGAGGGCGCCCGCGCGGGCCAGCGCGCGCACATCGGTGGCGCCGCCCACGCCCCAGCAGGCCTTGATCAGCGCGCCGCAGCGTTCAGCCCCCAGCACCGCATCGGCCATGCCGCGGAACTTGGCTTCGAGCTGCGCATCGCTCATCGGGTTGGCGAGCGAGCCGATCGCGTGTTCGACGAGCACGTGCACACGGCGGCCGTCGGTCAGCACGGCGGTGACGTCGGCGCTGGCCTCGTCGATCGTGTCGTCGACCGTGGCCACCACCTTGCGGCGCAGCGCCACCATGTCGGCGCGGTTGACGATGGCGTCGGCGTATTCGTCTTCGGTCGCGCGCCCGAACGTCAGGCCGGCGGCACAGCCGTGGTACACGCTGAACTTGGCCTGCAGGCCATCGGCCGGTTCCTTCTTGCCGGTGAGTTCGAGCACCAGCGAATGCACCTTGAGCTCGATGCGCTCGATCTGTTCGGGCGTGACCCCTTGCGCGCGCAGCTGCGCGCAGGCGTCGATGCTGGGGTGGATGACGATGCCGCAGGCGAAGGGTTTGTAGGTGTTGAAGCTGATCTCGAAACGCTGGCCCAGTTCACCGGTGATCTCGGCCCAGTCGTTCTTCAGCGAGACGGTCTGCATCATGCCGCGCGGTGCTTCCAGCGCGCGCGGGCTGGCGGTGTAGCCGTGCTGCGCCATCAATGCCGCCATCAACCCGGCGCGTGCGGCGCCGCCGGGGTGGAAGGGTTTGGTCATGGTGCCGAATTGCTCGCGCATGCCGATCGGTTGCGAGGCGGCGATGCCGAGCGCCATCGCGGTCTTCTGCACGTCGAGCTTCAGCAGCCGCGCGCAGGCCGCCGCGGCGCCCAGCGTGCCGGTGCTGCCGGTGATGTGCCAGCCGCGGTCGTAGTGGTCGGGGTACATCGCGTTGCCGACGCGGCAGCTCACGTCGATGCCGAGCACCAGCGCGTCGATCGCTTCGCGGCCGCTGCTGCCGGTGTGCTCGGCCAGCGCCAGCACCGCGCTGGCCACCGGGCCGGCCGGGTGGATGATGGTCTTCAGGTGCGTGTCGTCGAAGTCGAAGGTGTGCGAGCTGATGCCGTTGATCAATGCCGCGCTGGCGATGTCGACCCGTTCGCGGCGGCCGAGGACCGTGGCCTGTGGCGCAGGCTGCAGCACCTGCACCGCGCCGAGCGCGGCCTGCGCGGTGTCGTGGTGCGCGGCACCTACCGCGCAGCCGACCCAGTTCATGAAGGTGCGATGCGCTTCGTGGTCGACCGCGTCGCTCCAGCCGCGCGACGGGTGGGTGGCGACGAACTGCGCGAGCAGTTGCGTGACGGGCGGGGCGTGGTGGTCGGCGGCGACCTGGGTGTTGCGGGCCATGGAGACTCTCTGCGGTGACGGGTCGGATCAGCTGTCGAGCTGGATGTTGCGGGCCTTGGCCAGCTCGGTCCAGCGGGTGATGTCGGCGCGCATGAACTCGCCGAACTTCTCGGCGCTCATGGGGTTGGGCTCGACCGCTTCGATCGACAGCTTCTCGCGCAGCTCGGGTGCGCTCAGCACGCTGGCGAGCGTGTCGTTCAACTGCTTGACCACGGCGGACGGCATGCCGGCGGGGCCGACCACGCCGTACCACTGCTGCGCATCGAAACCCTTGAAGCCCGATTCGTCGAGCGTGGGGATCTCCTTGAACTGCGGGTGGCGCGCCAGGCCTGTCACCGCGAGCGGCCGAACCCGGCCCGAGCGGATGTGCGGCACGGCGGCAGCCAGGCCCGGGAACATGGCCTGCGTCTGGCCGCCGATCAGGTCGGTGAAGGCCGGCGCGATGCCGCGGTACGGGATGTGCACCATGAAGGAATTGACCTGCTGCTTGAACAGCTCCATCGTCAGGTGCGTCAGTGAGCCCGGGCCGGCCGAGCCGTAGCTCAGCTTGCCGGGGTTGCCACGCAGGTAGGCGATGAACTCGCTCAGGTTCGTCACCGGCAGCGCTGCGTTCACGACCAGCACGTTGGGCGTGCCGCCGATCATGCCGACGGGCGTGAAGTCCTTGATCGCGTCGTAGGGCAGCTTGCGCGTGGCCGGGCTGGTGCCGTGCGTGGCCACGTAACCCTGCATCAGCGTGTAGCCGTCGGGCGCAGCGCGTGCCGTGGTCTGGCAGGCGATGGTGCCGCCACCACCGCTCTGGTTGTCGACCACGATGGTCTGCTTCAGCGCCTGGCCCCAGCGTTCGCAGACGGTGCGGCCGACGAAGTCGCTGCCGCCGCCGGGAGACACGGGCACGATGTAGCGGATCGGCTTGTTCGGGAAGTTGCTCTGGGCCCGGGCCGGCAGCCCCAACAGCGCGGGCGTGGCCTGCAGCAGCGTGCGTCGTTTCATGCGCGTCTCCGTTCTCGTCTCGATTCCGGCGGCGTGGCCGGCAGCTCCAGGGTCGACAGCAGGCGCTGGCGGCCTTGCAGCACATGGGCTTGCGCCAGCTTGTTGGCACGCTCCTTCGCGCCGCTGGCGATGGCTTCGAAGATGCGGCGGTGTTCGTTGTTGGAGCGGCGCATGTTGATCGTGGCGTTGAAGTAGCGCCTGCGGTAGAGGTGCAGTTCCTTGGCGTGGTCTTCGTAGGCCTGCTGGGCGCGCTGGTTCGGCCACTGCGCCACCAGCAACGCGTGGAAACGCAGGTTCAACACGTAGAAGCGCTGGCCGTCGCCGGCTTCGCAGGCCGCGTCCATGCCGTCGAGGAGTTGTTCGAACTCGCGCCGATCGGTGTCGCCCAGGTGTTCGGCGGCGTGCTGCGCGGCACAGCCGACCAGCAAGGCGCGCAGTTCGTAGATCTCGAGCATCTCGCGCACCGAGATCTCGCGCACGAACACGCCGCGGTTGGGCGCGGCCACCACCAGGCCGATGCCGGTGAGCATGCGGATCGCCTCGCGGATCGGCCCGCGGCTGGTGCCCATGCGCACGGCCAGCGCGGCTTCGTTCAGGCGCTCGCCGGGGGCGATCTCGCCGCTGTAGATGAGCTGTTGCAGCTGCTCGCATATGCCGTGCGCCAGGCCTTGCTCGGGCCGTGCGGCGCGGGCCGGCGGGGTGCTCTTCTTCGCGGCAGGGCGGGTGCTCATGGGGCCGCATGCTAGCGCAAGGAGCGGCTTCCGGAGGCCTCTAAGTGTTTGCGATAGCTCCTGAAGTGTTGACACTTCGGAGGCGCCGCCGAACACTCGATCTTCACTTTGCGGAGCCTTGCCTTGCCATGCCGACCCTGAAACAACCGACCTTGAAAGGACTCGCCTGTCTTGCCGCGGCCGCCGGCGTGTTGTGGCTTTCCGGCTGCGCTGCCACCGCGCCCGACCCGCGTGCCGCGGCGATCGCCGAACTCGGCGCCACCGGCAAGCTGCGTGCCGCGATCAACTTCGGCAACCCGATCCTCGCCCGGCGCGACGCGGGCGGCGAAGCGCGCGGCGTGTCGGTCGACCTGGCGCGAGAAGCCGCGCGCCGGCTCGGTTTGCCGGTCGAGCTGGTGCTGTTCAACTCCGCCGGCAACGTGGTCGAAGCGGTGAAGGCGCGCCAGGTCGACCTGGCCTTCGTTGCGATCGACCCGGTGCGGGGCGCCGACATGGACTACACCGCGCCCTACGTCATCATCGAAGGCGCCTACCTCGTGCGCAACGGCTCGGCGTTGCAGCGCAACGAAGACGTCGACCGCGCCGGCACACGCATCGCTGTCGGCCGGGGCAGTGCCTACGACCTGTTTCTCACGCGCGAAGCGAAGCTGGCGACGCTGGTGCGTGCGCCGACCTCGCCGCTGGTGACCGACCTGTTCCTCGCCGAGAACCTGGAGGTGGCCGCCGGCGTGAAGCAGCAACTCGAAGCCGACGCGAAACGTGTGGGCGGTGTGCGCCTGCTGCCCGGCCGCTTCATGGTCATCGAGCAGGCGATGGGTGTTCCGAAAGGACGCTTGGCGGCGCAGGCCTGGCTGAGCACGTTCATCGAAGAGATGAAGGCTTCGGGCTTCGTGGCTGCCGCACTGCAACGCCACGGCATCGAAGGCGCCGCCGTGGCGCCAGCGCGGCGCCCTTGAGGTGACGCAGTCCGGGCAACCGCCCGGGCAATCCGACAGAATGCCGGATGGCTGTTGCCGAACACGAAGGAACCTTCTTGAGCCTTGCGCCCGCCCTGTCGATGCCGCCGTTGAACGGCAAGCTGCGCTGCGTCTGGGACGCCGGCGCCACACTCGGTGAAGGCACGTGCTGGTCGCCGCGTTCGCAATCGCTGTGGTGGGTCGACATCCTCGCGCGCAAGCTCTTTCGTCATCGGCCGGCCGATGGCCAGCAAAGCCAATGGCAGTTCGTCGAAGAGATTTCGGCGGTTGCCGAACGGCGCGACGCACCGGGGCTGATCGTGACACTGCGGCGTGGCTTTGCGCTGTTCGACCCCGAGGTGTCGGGCGCGGCCGCACGCTACCTGCATCAACCGGCCGAAGAACCGCCCGGCAACCGCTTCAACGACGGCAAATGTGATCGCAGCGGCGCCTTCTGGGGCGGCACCATGGACTTCGCCTGCCAGGTGCCCACCGGCGCTTTCTACCGCTACGGCGCCGACGGCCAATGCGTGCGCCACGCCATGGGGTTCGCCGTCACCAACGGGCCGACCTGGTCGCTCGATCAAGGCACGGTGTACTTCAACGACACCGTGCAAGGCTGCGTGCATGCAGCCGACTTCGACGTGACCACCGGCTCGTTCACGAACCAGCGCGAATGGCTGCGTTTTGCCGCGGGCGACGGCCTGCCCGACGGCATGACGACCGACGCCGCCGGGCGCCTGTGGATCGCGCACTGGGGCGGTGCCTGCGTGAGCTGCCACGACCCGGCGAGCGGCACCGAACTCGGCCGCGTGAAGCTGCCCACCGACCACGTCACGAACTGCGCCTTCGGTGGCCCCGGTCTGCGAACCCTGTTCATCACCAGCGCGCGCTCGGAGCTCTCGGCCGCGCAGCTCGCGGCCCAGCCGCTGGCGGGTGGCTTGTTCGCGATCGAGCTCGGCGAACCGGGCCTGCCGGCGAACCTGTTCGGCGGCTGAACCGCGCCTTCAGATGGTGCCGTGCCCCGACTCGAGCACTTCGCTCAGGTCCTCGCGCGTTTCCTTCAATTGCACCAGCGTGGCTTGCTGCGCCGCGAACGGGTCGCGGTTGAGCAGCGCGGTCAGGATCGCCTTGTGCCGCGGCAGCGACAGCGCGTGCGTGTTCGGGTGCTGGCTGCTGAGCTTGATCGACTCGCGCAACGCGAGCGACAGCATGTTGCCGATGTAGGCCAGCAGGTCGTTGTTGGTCGCTTCGGCGATGCGGCGGTGGAAGGCCAGGTCGGGCTCCAGCAGTTCTTCGGGCGTGCGCGCCGCTTCCATGCCGGCGTAGGCGTCGGCGATGCCTTGCAGCGCCGCATCGCTCGCCACCTTGGCGGCGAGCGCAGCCGCGGCCGGCTCGAACACGCGGCGTGCGGTCAGCAAGGTCTCGACGAAGACCGGCGGTGCTTGCGTCTGGATCAGCCAGTACAACACGTCGGGGTCGAGCAAATGCCATTCGCTGCGTGGCCGCACCGTGGCACCGGCGCGCTGGCGCGACAGCACCAGGCCTTTCGCCACCAGCACCCGGGTCGCCTCGCGCAGCACCGGCCGGCTCACGTCGTACTCGGCCAGCATCGAGGCCTCGGCCGGCAGCCGGTCGCCGGGCGCGAACTCGCCGGCGACGATGCGCATGCCCAGGTCGCGCACGATGCGCGCGTGCATGCTCTTGCGGTCGGGCGGCTGGCGGTAGTCGCGGTGCCCGTGGGCCTGTTTGATCATCGGGCTCGGCGAACGAGTGCGCGGGCCACGCTCAGCGCGCCCAGCGCAGCACCAGCGGGTCGAGCCGGCGTGCCGTCTCGATCAACCCGGCGCGCGTGGCGGGTTGCATCGCGGGATAAGGGTGGCGCGGCGCTTCGCAGGCGATCACGCCACCCTCTTGCATCAGCGTCTTGGCCGACAACAGCCCGCCCTGGCGGTTCTCGCAGTTGATCAGCGGCAGCCAGCGTGTGTACTCGGCGATCGCGTCGTCGCGCCGGCCGGCGGCATAGGCGTCGACGATGCGGCGGATGCCGTCGGGGTAAGCGCCGCCGGTCATCGAGCCGGTGGCGCCGGCGTCGAAGTCGGGCAGCAGCGTGATCGCTTCTTCGCCGTCCCACGGGCCTTCGACCGCAGCGCCGCCCAAGCGGATCAATTCGCGCAGCTTGGCCGCCGCGCCCGGCGTCTCGATCTTGAAGTAGGCGACGTGTTCGATCTCAGTCGCCATGCGCGCCAGGAACGGCGCGCTCAGCACCGTGCCGCTGACCGGCGCGTCCTGGACCATGATCGGGATCGTCAGTGCGTCGGACAGCGCCGCGAAGAACTCGAAGGTCTGCGCTTCGGGCACGCGGATCGTCGCGCCGTGGTACGGCGGCATCACCATCACCATCGCCGCACCCATCGCCTGCGCGCGGCGGCTGCGTTCGACGCAGACGCGGGTGCTGAAGTGCGTGGTGGTCACGATCACCGGCACGCGGCCGTTCACGTGCTCGAGGATGGTCTTCGTCAGCAACTCGCGCTCGTCGTCGGCGAGCACGAACTGCTCGGAGAAGTTGGCGAGGATGCACAGGCCGTTCGAACCGGCATCGATCATGAAGTCGATGCAGCGCTTCTGGCTTGCCAGGTCGAGCTCGCCGGAAGCCGTGAACGTGGTCGGCGCGACGGGGAAGACACCGCGGTAGCGTGGCTGGTTCATGGGGTCGCCGATCAGTGGGAGTGCGAAGGCACGGCCGCGCCGCGGCAGCCGACGAGGAAGTCGAAGTCGCAGCCTTCATCGGCCTGCAACACGTGCTCGACGTAGATCTTGCGGTAGCCCGCGCCATCGGCCGGGTCGATCGTCTTCGCTGCCGCCCAGGCGGCCAGGCGCCTTTGCAGTTCGGCGTCGCTGATGTCGAGGTGCAATCGCCCGCCGGCGCAGTCGAGCTCGATCCAGTCGCCTTCCTGCACCACGGCCAGCGGCCCGCCGGCGCGCGCTTCGGGCGCCACGTGCAGCACCACCGTGCCGTAGGCCGTGCCGCTCATGCGTGCATCGCTGATGCGCACCATGTCGGTCATGCCCTGCGCCAGCAGCTTGGGCGGCAGGCCCATGTTGCCGACCTCGGCCATGCCGGGGTAACCGCGCGGGCCGCAGTTCTTCAACACCAGCACCGAGTCCTTGTCGACGACCAGTTCGGGGTCGTCGATGCGCGCCTTGTAGTCGGCCAGGTTCTCGAACACGACGGCGCGGCCGCGGTGCTGAAGCAACGACGCGGTCGCCGCCGACGGCTTGAGCACCGCGCCGCGTGGCGCGAGGTTGCCGCGCAGCACGCAGATGCCACCGTCGGCAACGAGCGGGTTGGCCAGCGGGCGGATGACCTCGTCGTTGTGCAGCGGCGCGTCTTTCACGTTGTGCCACAGGCTGTGGCCATTCGCGGTGAGCGCGTCCGGGTGCGGCAGCAGCCCGGCCTCGCCCATGCGGCGCAGCACGGCCGGCAGGCCACCGGCGTAATAGAACTCTTCCATCAGGAAACGGCCCGAGGGCATCAGATCCACGAGCGTCGGTGTGCCTCTGCCCAGGCGTGTCCAGTCCTCGAGTTCGAGCGGCACGCCGATGCGGCCGGCGATCGCTTTCAGGTGGATCACCGCGTTGGTCGAGCCGCCGATCGCGGCGTTGACGCGGATCGCGTTCTCGAAGGCAGCGCGTGTCAGGATCTTCGACAGCGTGAGGCCCTCGAGCGCCATCTGCACGATGCGCATGCCCGACATGTGGGCCAGCACCGAGCGCCGCGCATCGACGGCCGGAATCGCCGCGTTGTGCGGCAGGCTCACGCCGAGCGCCTCGGCCATGCAGGCCATCGTCGAGGCCGTGCCCATCGTGTTGCAGGTGCCGGCCGAGCGTGACATGCCCGATTCGGCCGACATGAACTCGTGCAGCGTGATCGTGCCGGCCTTGACCTGCTCGGAGAGTTGCCACACCGCCGTGCCCGAACCGATGTCGCGGCCGCCGTGCTTGCCGTTGAGCATCGGCCCGCCGGTCACGCAGATCGCCGGCACGTCGCAGCTCGCGGCGCCCATCAGCAGGGCCGGCGTGGTCTTGTCGCAGCCGACCATCAGCACCACCGCGTCGATCGGGTTGCCGCGGATCGCTTCTTCGACATCCATGCTCGCGAGGTTGCGCGTGAACATCGCGGTCGGCCGCAGGTTCGACTCGCCGTTGCTGAACACCGGGAACTCGACCGGGTAGCCGCCGGCCTCGAACACGCCGCGCCGCACGCGCTCGGCGAGCTGGCGGAAGTGCGCGTTGCAGGGCGTGAGCTCCGACCAGGTGTTGCAGATGCCGATGATCGGTTTGCCCTGAAACTGGTGGTCCGGGATGCCCTGGTTCTTCATCCAGCTGCGGTACATGAAGCCGTTCTTGTCGGCGGTGCCGAACCAGGCGGCGGAACGGAGCGGGGGGCGCTTGGCGGTCATCGGAGGTCGCAGACGTGGAGGCGAGAGAATCATAAAGTCTGTCTTTATGCTACTGCCAGTGAGTGTTTTCCCTCTGAGTGCAGGTTGATCAGTCTTTTAGTATGACCATATCTACATGCCGCCATGAGCTTCCGATGACCGCATTTGCCCGCTACCCGAGCCTGCAAGACCGCGCCGTGCTGATCACCGGCGGCGCCACCGGCATCGGTGCCACCTTGGTCGAAGCCTTCGCCGAACAGGGGGCGCGGGTCGGCTTCATCGACATCGACGCGAGCGCCGGACCGGCCCTCGCTTCGAAGCTCGGCGCGAGCCGCCATGCCCCGGCCTTCGTCGCCGCCGACCTGACCGACATCAAGGCGCTCGACCGCACGATCGCCACGCTGCGCGAGCGCATCGGGCCGATCACCGTGCTGCTCAACAACGCCGCGAACGACCAGCGCCACAAGATCGAAGACACCACCTCCGAGAGCTGGGACGCCGGCGTCGCGGTGAACCTGAAGCACCAGTTCTTCGCCGCGAAGAACGTGGCCGCCGACATGAAAGCGGCCGGCGGTGGCTCGATCGTCAACTTCGGTTCGGTGAGCTGGAAGCTCAAGCAGGGCGGCATGCCGGTCTACACCACGTCGAAGTCGGCGGTGCAGGGCCTCACGCGCAGCCTGGCGCGCGACTTCGGGCCGTTCAACATCCGCGTCAACACGCTGGTGCCGGGCTGGGTGATGACCGAAAAGCAGATCCGCCTGTGGCTCGACGACCGCGGCCGCGAAGACATCGCGCGTGGGCAGTGCATCAACCAGCCGCTGCTGCCCGAGCACATCGCGCACATGGCGCTGTTTCTCGCCGCCGACGACAGCGCGATGTGCACCGCACAGGACTTCATCGTCGATGGCGGCTGGGTCTGAACCGATGCTCGGCACGAGGCCGTTCGGCCGGATGCCGGATGGCCGCGTGGTGCACGAGCACACGCTCGACAACGGCCGCGGGCTCGTGCTGCGCGCGATCGAGTACGGCGGCATCGTCACGGCACTGAGCTGCCCCGACCGAACCGGCCGCGTCGACAACATCGTGCTCGGCTTCGACAACTTGGCCGACTACCTCGAACGCAACCCGAACTTCGGCACGCTGGTCGGGCGCTTCGGCAACCGCATCCAAGGCGGACGCTTCATGCTCGACGGCGAAGTGCACCAGCTCGCGCGCAACGACGGCGCGAGCGACGGTGCGAACGCCTTGCACGGCGGGCCGGGTGGCTTCGGCAAACGCTGGTGGCAGATCACGCCGCTGCCGCCCGGTGTCGACGGCAGCGTCGCGCTCGAACTCACACTCACGAGCGACGACGGCGACGAGTTCTACCCCGGCCGGCTCCTGGTGGCCGTGCGCTACACGCTGACGCCGGCGAACGAATGGCGCATCGACTACCGCGCGACGACGAGCCGTGCGACGGTCGTGAACCTCACGCACCACGGCTACTACAACCTCGCCGGCCACGGCAGCGCACTCGACCATGAACTGACGCTGAACGCGAGCCTGTACCTGCCGGTCGACGCGACGCTGATCCCGACCGGCATCGACGAGGTCGACGGCACGCCGTTCGACTTTCGCGAGCCCACGCGCATCGCCGAGCGCATCCGCAGCGGCCATCCGCAGCTGATGGCCGCGCGCGGCTACGACCACTGCTTCGTGCTCGACCGCGGCGGCAACAAGGGCCTGGTTCAGGCCGCGCGGCTGCGCGACCCGGCCTCCGGCCGGGTGATGGACATCGAGACCACCGAGCCCGGCATCCAGTTCTATTCCGGCAACTTTCTCGACGGCCGGCTGCGCGGTGCGCACGGCCAGGCCTACCGGCAGGGCGACGGCGTGTGCCTGGAAACGCAGCACTACCCCGACAGCCCGAACCGCCCCGAATTCCCGTCCACCGTGCTGCGGCCCGGCGAGGCGTTCCAGAGCACGACCGTGCACCGATTCAGCACCGACTGAACGCAACCCCACGAGGAGACAAGCGACATGAACAACCAACGACGTACCGTCATCGCGGCCCTGATCGCCGCCGGCCTGCCGATTCCTGCCGCGTTCGCGCAGGGCAAGATCGTGCTCGGCTTTTCGCAGGTCGGCGCCGAGAGCGAGTGGCGCACCGCCAACACCGAGTCGATCAAGTCGTCGGCGAAAGAGGCCGGCATCGAACTCAAGTTCTCCGACGCGCAGCAGAAGCAGGAAAACCAGATCAAGGCGCTGCGCGCCTTCATCGCGCAGAAGGTCGACGTGATCGCGTTCTCGCCGGTCGTGGCCTCGGGCTGGGGCACGGTGCTGCGTGAAGCCAAGGCCGCGAAGATCCCGGTCTTGCTCTCTGACCGCGCCGTCGACGAGAAGGACGACAGCCTGTGGGTCAGCTTCATGGGCTCGGACTTCGTCGAAGAAGGCCGCAAGGCCGGGCGCTGGCTGGTCGAGAAGATGAAGGGGTCGACCACGCCGGTGAACATCGTCGAGCTGCAGGGCACGGTCGGCTCGGCGCCGGCGATCGACCGCAAGAAGGGCTTCGAGGAAATCATCAAGGCCGACCCGAAGTTCAAGATCATCCGCTCGCAGACCGGCGACTTCACGCGTGCCAAGGGCAAGGAGGTGATGGAAGCCTTCCTGAAGGCCGAAGGCAAGAAGATCAACGTGCTCTACGCGCACAACGACGACATGGCGATCGGTGCGATCCAGGCGATCGAAGAAGCCGGCATGAAGCCCGCGAAAGACATCGTCATCATTTCGATCGACGCCGTGAAGGGCGCGTTCGAAGCCATGATCGCCGGCAAGCTCAACGTCAGCGTCGAGTGCAGCCCGCTGCTCGGGCCGCAGCTGATGCAGGCCGTGAAGGACCTGAAGGCCGGCAAGACGCTGCCCAAGCGCATCGTCACGCAGGAAGGCGTGTTCCCGATGGAAGTGGCGGCCAAGGAATTCCCGAACCGGAAGTACTGATCGCTCCTGCGCCGATCTGCCTTGGGCTCGACAGTCGTCCTCGAAGCGCGCGGTCTCACGCGCCGCTTCACGGGTGTCCTCGCGCTGTCGGGCGTGGACTTCTCGCTGCGCGCCGGCGAGATCCACGCGCTGATGGGGCAGAACGGCGCCGGCAAGTCGACGCTGATCAAGGTGCTGACCGGTGTGTACCCGCCCGACGCGGGCACGCTCGCGCTGAACGGCGAGCCGATCCAGCCGGCCTCGCCGGCCGCGGCGCAGCGGCTGGGCATCAGCACGGTCTACCAGGAGGTCAACCTCTGCCCGAACCTCTCGGTGGCCGAGAACATCTTCGCCGGGCGCTACCCGCGCAAGGGCGCGGCCGGCCTGTGGCGCATCGACGGCTCGCGCATGCAGCAGGGCGCACGCGCCCTGCTCGCGCGGCTGAACCTCGACATCGACGTGACGCGGCTGCTGGCCAGCTACCCGGTCGCCGTGCAGCAGATGGTCGCGATCGCACGGGCGCTCGGTGTCGACGCCAAGGTGCTGATCCTCGACGAGCCGACCTCCAGCCTCGACGAGCAGGAAGTCGAGCGCCTGTTCGCGGTGCTGCGCCGCCTGCGCGGCGAGGGCATGGCGATCCTGTTCGTCACGCACTTCTTCGAGCAGATGTACGCGATCTCCGACCGCATCACGGTGCTGCGCAACGGCGAGCTGGTCGGCGAGTACCTGAAGACCGACTTGCCACCCGCCGCGCTGATCACCGCGATGGTCGGGCGCGAATTGAGCGCGGCCTCGGGTCGCAACGCGCAGGCCGCGGCCGCCACCGGCCCGGCCTTGCTGGAAGCGCGCGGCTTCGGCCGGCGCGGCATGCTCAACCCCGTCGATCTGAGCCTGCGCCGCGGCGAGGTCGTCGGCGTCGGCGGGCTGCTCGGCTCGGGCCGCACCGAACTCGCACGCTTGCTGTTCGGGCTGGACCGCAGCGACAGCGGCGAATTGCAGATCGACGGCCAGCGCGCGCGCTTCGAGCACCCGGCGCAAGCGATTCGCCACGGCTTGGGCATGTGCCCCGAGGAGCGCAAGCTCGAAGGCATCGTCGCCGAGCTGTCGGTGCGCGAGAACATCGCGCTCGCGCTGCAGGCGCGGCTCGGCATCTGGAACTACCTGTCGAGCGCGCGCCAGAAAGAAATCGCCGACCGGTTCGTGAAGGCGCTCGGCATCAAGACACCCGACATCGACACGCCGGTCGCGCTGCTCTCGGGCGGCAACCAGCAGAAGGTGGTGCTCGCCCGCTGGCTCGCGACCGAGCCGCGGCTGCTGATCCTCGACGAACCGACGCGTGGCATCGATGTCGCGGCCAAGCAGGAAATCATGAACGAGATACTGGCGCTCGCGCGCGGCGGCCTGGCCGTGCTGTTCATCTCGTCGGAGATGGACGAGGTGGTGCGTGTGTCGGACCGCATCGTCGTGATGCGCGACCGCAGCAAGGTCGGCGAGCTGCCGGGCAACAGCTCCGAGCAGGCCGTGTACCACCTGATCGCGGCGGAGGCTTGAGCATGCAGCGCCTGCTTCGCCACCACCTGCTGTGGCCGGTCGTCACGCTGGTGCTGCTGCTCGCGGTCAACGCGGCTTTCAACCCGGGCTTCTGGCAGCTGCAGTGGCGTGACGGCCACCTGTACGGCAGCGTGGTCGACATCCTGAACCGCGCCGCGCCGCTGGCGCTGGTCGCGCTCGGCATGACGCTGGTGATCGCCACGCGCGGCATCGACATCTCGGTCGGCGCCACGGTCGCGATCGCCGCGGCCGTGGCGGCGCTCATGATCGGCGGCGAGCTTGTCGTGAAAGACGGCGTGCAGACGCATGTGAGCCGCTTTCCGATGAGCGTGGCGATCGTCGCGGCGCTCGCTGTGGCGGCGCTGTGCGGCCTGTGGAACGGCCTGCTGGTCGCGAAGGTCGGCATGCAGCCGATCATCGCCACGCTGATCCTGATGGTCGCGGGCCGCGGCGCCGCGCAACTGCTCACCGGCGGGCAGATCATCACGGTCTACTACGCGCCCTTCTTCTTCCTCGGCAACGGCTTCCTGCTCGGCCTGCCGTTCGCGGTGTTCATCGCCGCGGCGGTGTGGGGCGCGCTGCACCTGCTGGTCACGCGCACCGCGCTCGGCCTGTTCATCCAGAGCATCGGCATCAACCCGGCCGCGGCGCGCCTGGCCGGCCTGCACGAGCGCCTGATCACGGTGTGCGTCTACACCTTCTGCGGCCTGGCGGCCGGCGTGGCCGGGCTCGTGATCAGCTCGAACGTGAAAAGCGCCGACGGCAACAACGCCGGCATGCTGATGGAGCTCGACGCGATCCTCGCCGTCACGCTGGGCGGCACGCTGCTGACCGGCGGGCGCTTCAGCCTGGCCGGCAGCGTGCTGGGCGCGCTGATCATCCAGACGCTGACCTCGACGATCTACTCGATCGGCGTGCCGCCCGAGATCAACATGGTCGTGAAAGCGGCGGTGGTCTTCGTCGTGATGCTGATGCAGTCGGCCGAGTTCCGCGCCGCCGTGCGCGGCTGGGTGGTGCGGCCGGCGGCGGGTGGCGTGCGGTGAGGCGCGTCGACGCCCGCTTCGTGCCGCTGCTCGGCACGGTCGCCGTGTTCTTGCTGACGGCCGGCTACGGTTCGTTCGCCTACACCAGCTTCTTCTCGCCCCAGGTCTTCCTGAACCTGCTGATCGACAACGCCTTCCTGTGCATCGTCGGGGTGGGCATGACTTTCGTGATTCTCTCGGGTGGCATCGACCTGTCGGTCGGTTCGGTGATCGCGCTGACGACGATGGTCTCGGCCGCGCTGGTCGAACAACACCACTGGAGCGTGGCGCAGGCCATTCCCGTCGTGCTGGTGATGGGCACGGCGTTCGGTGCGTTCATGGGCTGGCTGATCCAGCGCTTCCGGCTGCAGCCCTTCATCGTCACGCTCGCCGGCATGTTCCTGGCGCGGGGCCTGTGCTACCTGATCAGCATCGACTCGATCAGCATCACCGACGCCGCCTACACCACGATCGCGCAGGCCCGCCTTTCGTTGTGGGCCGACGGCCCGTCGATCACCGTGGGCGCGCTGCTGGCGCTCGGCATGGTCGCGCTCGGCATCTGGCTCGCGCACGCCACCGAGTTCGGCCGCACCGTGTACGCCATCGGCGGCAGCGAAGCGTCGGCGCTGCTGATGGGCCTGCCGGTCGCGCGCACCACGGTGCTGGTCTACACCTTCAGCGGCTTCTGCTCGGCGCTGGCGGGCGTGGTGTTCACGTTCTACATGCTGTCGGGCTACGGGCTGCACGCGGTCGGCCTCGAGCTCGACGCGATCGCCGCCGTCGTGATCGGCGGCACGCTGCTCAGTGGCGGCGTCGGTTATGTCGCCGGCACGCTGTTCGGGGTGTTGATCCTGGGCATCATCCAGACGCTGATCGCGTTCGACGGCAGCCTCAGCTCGTGGTGGACGCGCATCGTGATCGGTGGCCTGCTGTTCGTGTTCTGCCTGCTGCAGCGGGGCTTCGAGTCGCGTCGTTAGTGCCGCCTCGTATCATCGACGCCGCAGGGCTGCCCGCAGCCGCGAAAGGACCGCGATGTTTTCGAACCGCATGATTCCCGGCGCTCGTCTCCGGCTCTTCTTCGCCCTCGTGCTGCTGGCGCTGCTGGCCCCGCGGCCCGCGCTGGCACAAGGCGGCAACTGGCAGCGCTGCGCGATCCAGGACGAGGTCTGCCGCTTCAACGGCCCGGCCCTGGTGCGTTACGGCGCCGATGGCAAATACGCCTACAAGTCGGCGCGCAACCGCATCATCTGCGACCAGCAGGAGTTCGGTGACCCGGCCTACGGCCAGCACAAGCAGTGCGACTATTCGACCGATGCCAACCAGCGGCCCGGCGAACCACTCGCCGGCGAGTGGGTGCCTTGCGCGGCGGAAGGCGAAACCTGCCGCTTCCCCGGCGTGGCCCGGGTGCGCTACGGCACCGACAACCGCTACGCCTACCGCAACGCCAACGGCGAGATCCGCTGCAGCGTCAACATCTTCGGCGACCCGGCCTATGGCATCAACAAGACCTGCGAGTACCAGATGCAGCAGTACACCGGGTCGCTGCGCCCGGAAGGCGGCTGGGAGTACTGCGCCAGCGAAGGCGGGGTGTGCAACTTCAGCGGGCCCGGCGAGGTGCGTTACGGCGCCAAGGGCCAGTTCCTGACGCGCCGGGCCATCAACGGCATGCCGTGCAACGTGGAAGCCTTCGGGCGCGACCCGATCTACGGCCGGGAGAAGCAGTGCTTCGTGCGGCCCGTGTCGCGCTGACCGCCTGAACGCCGGGTGCCGGCGCGGCCTCTGCTAAGGTCGGCCGATGCATGCGTTCAACCTGGTGTTGCTGGCCGTGGGCCTGCTGGTCTTCACCAGCCTGCTCGCCGGCGTGCTCTCGACCCGCCTCGGCCTGCCCTTTCTGCTGGTGTTCCTGGTGGCGGGCATGCTGGTCGGCGTGGACGGCCCGATGGGCGTGTCGTTCGACAACGCACAGCTCTCGGCCTGGGTCGGCAACGCCGCGCTCGCGGTGATCCTGCTCGAAGGCGGCATCAGCACGCGCATGCAGACCTTCCGCGCGGGCTTCAAGCCGGCCTTGCTGCTCGCGACCGTGGGTGTGCTGCTCACAGCCGGCATGGTTGCTGCGGTCGCGGTGTGGGTGATGAAGGTCGACTGGCGCTACGGCCTGCTGCTCGGCGCCATCGTCGGCTCGACCGATGCGGCGGCCGTGTTCTCGCTGCTGCGCCAGACCGGCGTGCGGCTCGGCGAGCGCGTGTCGGCCACGCTCGAACTCGAGTCGGGCCTGAACGACCCGATGGCGGTGTTCCTCGTGCTCGCGTTGATCGCCACGATCAAGACCGACGCGGGCATCGGCGACGCGCTCTGGCTGCTGCTGCGCCAGGTCGGCTTCGGCGCCGCGATCGGCCTGGCCGGTGCGTGGGCCGTGGCGTGGTTGCTGCGCCGGCTGCCGCTCACGGTCGAGCACGGCGCGGTGCTGTCGCTGATCATCGTGTCGGCCGGCCTCGCGGTGTTCGCCGCGGCGGGCCTGGTCGAAGGCTCGGGCTTTCTCGCAATCTACCTGTTCGGCTTGCGCGTGCGCGCGAACGCCGAGCAGGCGGCGCACGCGGCGTCGTCGGCGCTCGACGGTTTTGCCTGGGCCGCGCAGGCCACGATGTTCCTGCTGCTCGGCCTGCTGGTCTCGCCGCACGACATGCTCGCCAACATCGTGCCCACGCTCGCGGTGGCCGCTGCGCTGATCTTCGTCGCGCGTCCGCTGGCGGTGTGGCTGTGCCTGTGGCCGATGGGTTTCAGCCCGCGCCAGCGCCTGTTCGTCGGCTGGGTCGGTTTGCGCGGCGCGGTGCCGATCGTGCTGGCGCTGTTCCCGCTGATGGAAAAGGTGCCCGACAGCTACCGCTTCTTCAACGTCGCCTTCGCGGTGGTGCTCGCCTCGCTGCTGTTGCAGGGCACGACGCTGGCGCGGGTGGCGCAGTGGCTCAAGGTGGTCGAACCGCCCGAGCAAGCCCCGCCCGAGCACCGCGCGGTGCAGGGCCGGCTCACGCTCGATGCCGAGTTGCCGCTGGCCGATGTGTGCACGTTTTTCCAGTTGCCGCTGCCGCAGGGCGGCGATATCACGCTGCGCGACTGGCTCACCGACAAGCTCGCGCGTGACGCCGTCGAAGGTGACGGCATCGACTGGCACGGCGCGCACTTTCGCGTGATCGCCGTGCATGAAGGGCGCATCGCGCGCGTCGGCCTGGCGCTCGCACCGAAGGCGGTGCCGGCATCGTGAGTTCGGGCGTCGAGTCGTTCGCGCCGGCCGAAGCCTGGTTCGCACGCCGCGGCTGGGCGCCGTTCGCTTTTCAGCGCGAAGTCTGGGCCGCGATGGCCGCCGGGCAGAGCGGCCTGCTGCACGCGAGCACCGGCTCGGGCAAGACTTTCGCGGTGTGGTTCGGCGCGCTCGCGCGGGCTGCCGCGCTGAACCTGCCGGAGCCCGGCCCGCAGGCACCGCCGCTCGGCGTGTTGTGGCTGACGCCGATGCGTGCGCTCGCGGCTGACTCGGCGCGGGCGATGCAGGAGCCGCTTGCCGACATCGGCTCGAAATGGAGCGTGGGCAAACGCACCGGCGACACGCCCTCGGCAGACCGTGCGCGCCAGGACCGGCGCTTCCCGACCGCGCTCGTCACCACGCCCGAATCGCTGAGCATGATGCTGACGCGCGAGAACGCGCGCGAAGAGTTACAGGGTGTGCACACCGTGATCGTCGACGAGTGGCACGAGCTGATGGGCAACAAGCGCGGCGTGCAGGTGCAGCTCGCACTCGCGCGGCTGCGGCGCTGGAACCCGCAGCTCGTGGTGTGGGGCCTGTCTGCCACGCTCGGCAACCTGGCCGAAGCGATGCAGGTGCTGCTCGGCAAACACCACGGCACGATGGTGCAGGGCCGCATCGACAAGACGCTGGTGATCGACACGCTGCTGCCCGACAACCCGGGCCGCTTTTCCTGGGGCGGGCACCTCGGCAAGCAGATGCAGCTGCCGGTCGTGGCCGAGATCGAGAAGTCGAGCAGCACGCTGGTCTTCGTCAACGTGCGTTCGCAGGCCGAGATCTGGTACCAGCTGCTGCTGCAAGAGAAACCCGAGTGGGCCGGCGTGGTCGCGTTGCACCACGGGTCGCTCGACAGGCAAGTGCGCGAATGGGTCGAGCTCGGGCTGAAGGAAGGGCGCCTGAAGGCGGTGGTGGCCACCTCGTCGCTCGACCTCGGTGTCGACTTCTTGCCGGTCGAGCGCGTCTTGCAGATCGGCTCGGCCAAGGGCATCGCGCGGCTGCTGCAGCGCGCCGGCCGCAGCGGCCACGCGCCGGGGCGCGCGAGCCGCATCACGCTGGTGCCGACCAACACGCTGGAGCTGGTGGAAGCGGTCGCGGCGCGGCGCGCGGCACAGGCCGGGCGGATCGAAAAACGCGCCACGCCGGAGAAGCCGCTCGACGTGCTGGTGCAGCACCTGGTCACCGTTGCGCTCGGGGGCGGTTTCAAGGCGGCCGATCTGTTCACCGAAGTGCGCACGGCGCACGCCTACCGCAAGCTCACGCGCGAAGAATTCCAGTGGGCGCTCGACTTCGTCGAGAAGGGCGGTTCGAGCCTGGCCGCCTACCCCGAGTACCACCGCGTGCATAAGGTCGGCGCGCTCTACCGCGTGCCCGACCGCGGCATCGGCCGGCGCCACCGCTTGCAGGTCGGCACCATCGTCTCGGAGTCGTCGATGACGGTGGCCTACCTGAGCGGCGGGCGCCTGGGCACGATCGAAGAAGGTTTCATCGCGCGGCTGCGTGCCGGCGACTGTTTTGTCTTCGGCGGCAAGCGGCTCGAATACATCCGCACGCAGGACATGACGGCGTATGTGAAACGCGCCGAGAAGAACAAGGGCGTGGTCACGAGCTGGGCCGGCGCGAAGATGCCGCTCTCGAGCGAGCTGGCCGATGCGGTGCTCGACGTGCTGGCCGGCGTGGCGCAGGGCGACTTCTTCGAGCCCGAGCTGCAGGCGGCGTTGCCGATGCTGCAGACACAACAGCGACTCTCGAAACTGCCGACACCGCAGACGCTGCTGATCGAACGCTTTCACTCGCGCGAAGGCCAGCACCTGTTCATCTACCCCTTCGCCGGCCGCAACGCGCACATCGGCCTGGCCAGCCTGCTGGCGTGGCGCCTGGCGAAGGACGCGCCCAACACCTTCAGCCTGTCGATCAACGACCACGGGCTGGAGCTGCTGAGCGCGTTGCCGATCGACCCGGCGCCGCTGCTCGACCAGACACTCTTCAGCGAAGACGACTTGCTGCACGACGTGCTCGCCAGCCTCAATTCCAGCGAGCTGGCGCGCCGCCGCTTCCGCGAGATCGCGCGTGTGGCGGGGCTCGTGTTCACGGGTTACCCCGGGCAGCCCAAGAGCACACGCCAGCTGCAGGCGTCGAGCTCGCTGTTCTACGAAGTGTTCATGAAATACGATGCCGACAACCGGCTGCTCGGCCAGGCGCAGACCGAAGTGCTGGGCCAGGAGCTTGACATTCGCCGCCTCGCCTTCAGCTTGAAGCGCATGCGTTCGCAGCGGGTCGAGTTCGTCGAGCTGGCGGTGCCGAGCCCGTTCGCGCTACCCTTGCTGGTGGAGCGCTTTCGCGAGAAGCTGACGACCGAAAAACTGAAGGACAGGTTGAACCGCATGCTGATGGACATGGAACGCGCCGCCGATGAACCTGCCGCCCCCGTGCCGCGCACCCGCCGCCGCCGCGCCATCAAGGCGGGCGCATGAAGCTCGCCCGCGTGTTCGGTGCGCTCAAGCTCACGCGGCTGCGGGTCTACCTCGTCGCGCTGTGGAAACTCTTCAAGCACCCGCAGGCGCCGCGCGCCGCGAAGTGGGTGGCGTTCGCGGTGATCGCCTACGCGGTCAGCCCGATCGATCTGATCCCCGATTTCATTCCGGTGCTCGGCCAGCTCGACGACCTGGTGCTCGTGCCGCTCGGCATCGCGCTGGTGGTGCGGCTCACGCCGAAGCCGCTGTGGCGGGCCCTGCTGCTCGAAGCCGAGACTTCGTCGCAGAAGCTGCCGTCGATGTGGTGGGGCACGCTGCTGATCGTGCTGGTGTGGGCGCTGTTGTTCGGCCTGTTCGTCTGGTGGATCGTGAGGGTGCTGGCGCTCGCCTGAGCGGCCGGTGCTTCGGCTACAGTGCCGGGCGACCGAACCCGATCACCGAAAGCGCCCACCGATGAAGACCACCCCGCTGTTGTTCCGCTCGCTGCTTGCCGCATCGATCCTCGCCGCTGCGGGCGCTGCCCAGGCCCAGGCCTTCGACGCGGTGCGGATGTACGGTGACCCGAGCGGCGACGGCGCGGGCACCGCCGGCCTGGCCGCCGTGGCCGGCTACCAATACATGGGCTCCGACGAGCGCCGCACCCTGGTGCTGCCGGCGCTCGAGTACCGCTGGAAGAACGGCTGGTTCGTCGGCACGACCAACGGCGTCGGCTACAAGTTCAACTCCGACCCGAGCATGCAATACGGCGTGCGCCTCACGGCGGACTTCGGGCGCAGCGAGAGCCGCTCGCCGGTGCTCGCGGGCATGGGCGACATCAAGGCGCGCCCCGAGATCGGCGGCTTCTTCAACTTCTACCTGTCGCGTGATTTCAACCTGACCTCGTCGCTGCGCTACGGCTCGGGCAACGACCGCCGCGGCGCGCAGCTCGACCTGGGCGCGGTCTACGCCGTGCAACTGGCGCCGCAATGGCGCACGAGTTTCGGGGTGTCGACCACGATCGCCAATGGCGCCTACATGCAGAGCCGCTTCGGCGTGACGCCGGCGCAGGCGCTGACGAGCCAGAACCCGGCGTATGTCTCCAGCGCCGGCGTGCGCGACGTGCGTGTCAACGCGTCGGTCACGCACTTCATCAACGCCGAGTGGTCGCTCACCGCCGGCCTGAGCGCGAGCTCGTTGCAGGGTGATGCGAAAGACAGCCCGATCGTGCGCGAGCGCACGCCGATCACCGGCCTGGTGGCGCTCGGCTTTCGCTTCTGAAGCACCAGGCCGCGCGGGCGCGGCTCACGTCATCTCCATGCGCTCGAACGCGAGCTCCAGGGTTTCGATGACGACGGCCCCTTCGAGGGCGTTCAGCGGCGAATAGGCCAGGCTCAGCGGGCGCGCGTTGAAGAAGCGCCAGGTCAATACGACCGTGCGCCGGTCTTCGGCCAGCAGTTCGACCTTCACGGTGCGGCGCTGCGGCGTCTTGCCGCGGCGCGCCTTGTCCCACCACGCGTAGAGGTCGAGACCACCGCTCGTGCCGCGTTTGAGGACGAGGCTCGGCGCCGGGGCGTTCTGTTCTGCTTCGACCGTGAAGGTCGGGAAGATCACTTCGGAAAAACCGGCGCTCTCGGCGTGCGCGTCAGCACGGCCGAACGACACCAGGAAGTTGGCGCCGGTGCAGGGCCGGTCGCGTTGCACGGCCCGCTTCACGCTTCACTCCAGCTCGATGCGCTCGCAGGCGAGCACGATCTCTTCCATCGCCACGTCGTTGCCCTTCGCATTGAACGGGCCGCTCGTGTGTTTGATGATGCGTGCGCGCAGCAGTTTCCAGGTCTGCACGACCGCACTGTGGTCTTCGTTCATCAGCTGAACGGTGACGGTGCGCAGCGCGTTCTGGTTGCCGTTGCGGATCTGGTCGAGCCACTGGTACAGGTCGAGCGAGCCGATCACGCCACGCTTGAGCGTCACGTTGCCGGCCTTGCTCAGGCCGGTCAGCTTGATGGGGGCGTTTTCCTTCGAATTGCCGTTGCGGTATTCGATGACGGCCAGCTCGGTGCCGATCTCGCTCATCTCCTGGAAGCCGGCGCGCGGGCCTTCGGTGTTGCCGTCGCCGAGGTCGACAGAGAAGTTGAACTGGGTGTAAGGGCGATCGCGCATCGTGGCCATGGCGGTTCTCCTCGGTGCAGGTTTCAGCGGCCGGGTCGGCGGTTCGTGGGCGGGCGCTGGCGCGCACCGGGTGGTTGCTGTTCCCGGTTTTCTCGCGGCGGGCGCGGGCCGCGCGGGTCGGCAGGGCGGGGTTCGATGCGAACCGGCGCCGGTGCCAGCCGCGCTTGCGCGAGCATCGTGTCGAGCTGCGCTTCGGTCAATCCCTTCAACGCGCAGAAGTTCGCGCGCGTCAGCGTGGTGGTCTCGAAAGCGCGCAGCAGCCCCGAAGCCTCGCGGCGCTGTTCTTCTTCAGCGGCGCGGGCACGGCGCGCTTCGTCGTGGGCGGCGCGCTGGGCGTTGCGTTCGGCGTCGCGGCGCGCGTCGTGCATCGCACGGCGGCGCTCGAGCTCGGCCACCGCGGCCAGGCGGTGTTCGTCGGCGATCTCGCCGGCGGGCTGGCCGTCGAGGTCGATGCGCTGCGGCGCGTTCGCGACAGTGCGCAGGTAGGCCGTGTTCGTGGTGTGGCGGTGCAGGAAGATCGACAGCGACTTCTTCGTGAAGATGCCGGGCGCACGCTGCTGGATGTCGGCCTGGATGCGCAGCTTCAGCGGTTGCACCGTGCCCGGCGTGAAGAGCGCCGGGAAGAGTTGCGCCAGGCGCGCCGCACAGGCGGCCGGCGAGAGCTCGGGCACCGCGGGCACGGCCGGCGCGGCATCGACGGCGGGTGTTGCCGCCGGCAGGTCAGCGGCCGGTTCGGGCGCTTCGTTCTCGGCGGGCTCGTGGGAGGTTTGTGACACGTTGGGAAGGCGCCAAAAGATCGGGAACCGGATTGTCGCTGCGTTTTGCCAGCGCGCGACTTCAGTCGACGAACGACGTGACCGGCGTGCCCAGCCGTGGCGCGAACCAGCGGTAGTCGTCGTGCAGCACGTTGCGGCTCGGTTCGTCGGCGTGCCACTGGATGCGCAGCAGGTCGGCGAGCGTCCAGCTGCCCCAGTCGGCACGGAACGGCCGGCGCTCCAGATCGGCCGGCAGCGCCCGGCTCGCCTGGTTGTGCCAGATCAGCGCCGGGATGCGGTAGCCGGCGGCGGTGCCCGGGCTGTGGCCTGCATGGTCGCGTTCGTGCGCGACTTCCTGGCCGTGGTCGGACAGGAACATCCAGGCGCGGTAGCCGCCGTCGGCGCCGCTGGCGCGTGTCAGGTCGAGCAGTTCGGAGACGAGCAGGTCGTGGTTCAGCAGCGCGGCGTCGTACTCGTTGCGCAACCGGCGCAACCAGCCCGGGCGCCCCTGGGTTTCGAGGTGGCGGTCGACCGCGTCGGGCTGGCCCTCGAACGGGTTGCGGCCCTCGGGGTAACGCAGGTTGTAGTGCGGGTGCGCGCCCATCAGGTGCACGACGACGAGCTTGCGCGGGTGCGGATCGGCCAGCGCCGCGCGCAGCGGCTGCAGCACCTCGGCGTCGGGCGACGTGCTGGAGCGACCGGGTGTGCGGTTGATCAAACGCAATTCGTCGGCGAGGCCGGCGTGGGTCTGTTCGACCGCCATGTCGTCCTGGTTGCCGATCCACCACACGCGGTAACCGGCGGCACGCGCCAGCGCCAGCACGTGCATCGGGTTCTTGCTCGACGGGTCGCCGAACTGGAACAGGTTGGCCAATGCCGGCAACGTGGCCGGGTCGGCCGACCAGGCGTTGCGCAGCACGATCAGCCGCTCGGCCAGCGCCACGCGTTGGGCCGACAGCCGCGGTGTCGTCGCGCGTGCATAACCGTAGAGCCCGAGGTTGTCGCGGTTGATGCTTTCGGAGACCACCAGCACCACCGTGGCCGGCGCCTGCGACAGCAACACGGGCTCGGCCGCCTTGGCGCGCTCGAGCGCGCCAAGGCGCGCGCTCGCGCTGTCGGCCCAGGCCGCGCGCTGCGCCTGCACCGACCGGGCCCAGTCGGCCCAGTGCAAGACGGGGTGCAGGCGGCGCCAGGGCTTGCTCGCGTAGGCAACGCTGCTGGCCAGCAAGGCCAGGGCGAGCAGGGCGACGCCCCAGCGTGTGCGGCCGGCGGACGCACGCTCCGGCGAGGGCCAGGCGAAAAACGCCAGCAGCACGCCGGCCAGGGCCACCGACAGCACTGCGGCGGTGATCGTGCGCCAATGCATGGCCAGGTACTCGGCGCTTTCGCGCGCGCCGGTGTTGGCCATGGCGCCGAGCACCAGCGAACTGTCGGGGGCCGCCTGGTAGGTGTCGAAAAGATAGGCCCGCAGCGCGGCGTCGGCGACGAAGGCCATCGCCCACAGCCAGAGCGCGACCGAGCGCAAGGTTCGCATCGCCGCGCTGCGCAGCGGCCAGAACAGCCACAGCAGGCCCGGCAGCGCCAGCAACAGCAACTGGCCGATCTTGCGCCCGTCGTGCCCGAACACGACCCACAGCCACAACGTGGCGGTGACGGCGAAAAAGGGTGCAAGCACCGCGGTGCGCCAGAACACACCGAGCCGGCTCGCCAACGGGCCGACGTTCATGAACGCATCAAGGTGCTCTTGCCGAACAGGCTTTCGATCAGATCGACCGCGACGATCGCGGTGCCGTTGCGCACGTCGAGCGCCGGGTTCAGCTCCATCACGTCGAGCGAGGCCAGGCGCCCGGTGTCGGCGATCATTTCCATGCAGAGTTGCGCTTCGCGGTAGGTCGGCCCGCCTTTCACGGTGGTGCCCACGCCGGGCGCGAGGTCGGCGTCGAGAAAGTCGACGTCGAAGCTGACGTGCAGGTGCGTGTTGGCGTCGAGCGTGGCCAAGGCCAGCTCCATCGTGTGGCGCATGCCCATCTCGTCGATGTAGCGCATGTCGAAGACCTCGAGGCCGGTCTCGTGCACCAGGCGCTTTTCACCCTGGTCGACGCTGCGGATGCCGATCTGGCGGACCACTTTCGGGTTGATCGCCGGCACCGTGCCGCCGATCTCGATCAGCGCCTGCGGCCCGTGGCCGCACAGGCACGCGACCGGCATGCCGTGGATGTTGCCGCTGGGCGTGAGCGTGTTGGTGTTGAAGTCGGCGTGCGCGTCGAGCCACAGCACGCGCAGCTTCTTGCCGGCCTCGCGACAATGGCGCGCCACCGCGCTGATCGAGCCGATGCCCAGGCAGTGGTCACCCCCCAGCAGGATCGGCAGGCGGCCGAGTTTCAGCTCGGCCAGCATCGCTTCGTGCACGGCCAGGTTCCAGGCCACCACTTCGTTCAGGTGCCGATAACCATCGACTGGCGGCTGCCACGGGTTGGCCGGGCCGCTGAGGTTGCCGCGGTCGAGCACGTCGAGGCCATGGCTTTCGAGCACGCTGACGATGTTCGCCACGCGCAGCGCCTCGGGCCCCATGCTGGCGCCGCGGCTGCCGGCGCCGATGTCGGTGGGCGCACCGATCAGGCTGATGAGTTTGTTCATGCGGGCTTCGGGCTCACAGGCTGGCGGCAGGCAGGGCCTTGTCGGACTCGTTCAGCTCGAAACCGACCTCGGCTTCGAGCTGGCTCCAGGCTTCTTCGGCGGTTTCGACGAAGCGGAAGAGTTGCAGGTCGAGCGCGCTGATCATGCCGGTGTCGACAAGCTGCTCGAAGTTGATCAGCCTGGTCCAGAACTCGCGGCCGAACAGCAAGACCGGGCGGCGCCGCGACTTGCCGGTTTGAATCAGCGTGAGCGCTTCGAACATCTCGTCGAGCGTGCCGAAGCCGCCGGGGAAACACACCAGCGCCACCGAGCGCATCAGGAAGTGCATCTTGCGCAGCCCGAAGTAGTGGAACTGGAAACACAGCTCGGGCGTGATGTAGGGGTTGGGCGCCTGTTCGTGCTGCAGCACGATGTTCAGGCCGATGCTTTTTCCCCCGGCTTCGAAGGCGCCGCGGTTGCCCGCTTCCATGATGCCGGGGCCGCCGCCGGTGACCACGTAGATCGGTGTGGCGAGCTGGGCCGACTTCTGCGTCACCAGCGCCGCGAAGCGCCGCGCTTCTTCGTAGTAGTGCGACATCGCCATGTGGCGCTCGGCCAGCGCGAGTGCGGTGGCGTTGTTGGCCGAGCGCGCGTCGTCGAGCAGGCGCTGCGCCGTCTCGCGCGGCACGATGCGGGCGCTGCCGAAGATCACGATGGTCGACTCGATGCCCTGTTCGTCCTGCACCATTTCGGGCTTGAGCAGTTCGAGCTGCATGCGCACCGGGCGCATCTCTTCGCGCAGCAGGAAGTCGGTGTCGGTGAAGGCGAGGCGGTACGAACTCTCCGGGCCTTCGTAGCGCGACAGCGGTTGCGCGGCGCCGGCGTTGGCGTCTTGCTGCGCGGTCGGGAAGTTGCGGGTCTTGTGGCGGCTCTGTTTGCTCATGGCGCACAGCTTAAGGCAAGTGGGGTGCCGGCTTCGCTGCAATCGCTGCGCACCACTAAGATCGGCCGGGCACGATGGGTGCGGAACAGGAGACGGCGAGTGCCGAAGATTTCGATGGCGCAGGCGCGTGAGCGTGTCGCCGCAGCGCTGCAGCGCGCCGGTGCGAGCTTGGTGATGGCCGACGCGACCGCGCGGGCGCTGGTGCTGGCGGAAGCGCAGGGCATGGCGTCGCACGGCCTGAGCCGCGTCGCGCAATACAGCGGGCACTTGCGGCACGGGCGGGTCGATGGCACGGCGGCACCAAGGATCGCGAAGAGCAAGGGCGCGGCGGCGGTGGTCGACGCCGGCACCGGCCTCGCGTTCCCGGCCTGCGAGCTGGCCGTGACTGAAGCGATGCGGCGGGCCGGCGAGTTCGGCATCAGCGTGGTCGGCGTGGTCAACAGCCACCACGCCGGCGTGCTGGTCGATCACCTGCGGGTGGCGGCCGCGGCCGGGCTCGTGGGGCTCGGCTTCGCGAACGCGCCGTCGGCGATGCCGGCGGCCGGTGGGCGCCACCCGATCTTCGGCACCAACCCGCTGGCCGCGATCTTCCCGCGCCGCGACGGCGTGCCCTTGATGATCGACCTGAGCCTGAGCGAGGTGGCGCGTGGCAAGCTGATGGTGGCAGCGCAGCAGGGCAAAAGCATCCCGCTCGGCTGGGCGCTCGACGCGCGCGGCCAGCCCACCACCGACCCGCAGGCCGGCATGGACGGCTCGATGCTGCCGATCGGCGCGGCCTCGAGCGCCAAGGGGGCGATGCTGGCGCTGGTGGTCGAGCTGCTCGTCACCGCAGTGATCGGCGCGAACTTCGGCTTCGAGGCGTCGAGCTTTTTCACCGACGCCGGCAACACGCCACGCATCGGCCAGACCTTCATCGTGATCGACCCGGGCGCGCTGGCCGGGCGCGAAGGTTTCTTCGACCGCATCGAGGTGCTGGTGCACGAGATGCTGGTGGACGACGGTGTGCGCCTGCCCGGCGCGCGGCGCGAGGCCTTGCTCGTGGCGGCGCAGGCGAGCGGAATCGACGTGCCCGACGCGCTGTGGCAGAGCCTTGCCGAAGCTTGACGCGCTCGCTCAGCCCCGGCGTGCGCACACCGGGCAATCGGCGCTGCGCGCGGTTCCGATCTGTGTCCATTCCATCGCACGCGCGTCGAGCATCTGCAACTGGCCGGCCAGCGACGTGCCGATGCCCATCAGCAGCTTCAGCGCCTCGGCCGCCTGCATGCTGCCGATGATGCCGACGAGCGGCGCGAACACGCCCATCGTCGAGCACTGCACTTCTTCGATCAGCGCATCAGGCGGGAACAGGCAGGCGTAGCACGGGTTGGCGGGCGAGCGCGTGTCGTAGACCGAGATCTGTCCGTCGAAGCCGATCGCCGCGCCTGAAACCAGCGGCTTGGCGTGCGCCACGCAGGCGGCGTTGACAGCGTGGCGGGTCGCGAAGTTGTCGCTGCAGTCGATCACCACGTCGGCGTCACGCACCAGTTCATCGAGGCGCCTGGCATCGGCGCGCTCCTGCAGCGCGACCACGCGCACGTCCGGGTTGATGGCGTTGACGCCGCTCGCCGCCGACTCGACCTTGGGGCGGCCGACGCGCGCCAGCGAATGCACGATCTGGCGCTGCAGGTTGGTCACGTCCACGGTGTCGTGATCGACCAGCGTGAGCGTTCCCACGCCGGCTGTGCCGAGGTACAGCGCCACCGGCGAGCCCAGGCCGCCGGCACCGATTACGAGCGCGTGCGCGGCCAGCAGCCGCTGCTGGCCTTCGATGCCGATCTCGTCGAGCAGGATGTGGCGCGAGTAGCGCAGCAGCTGGGTGTCGTCCATGCGCGGAGGATACAAACTAAAACGCCCGTGGGGTGCACGGGCGTTTCAACTGGAGCGCAAGCGACCTCAGTTGTTGGTGTCGGCCTCGGCCTTGCGCTCCACGGCGGTCTTGCTGACCATCACGGCCTTGCCCTTCAGGCGGTTCAGCGCCTGCGTCAGCTGGAAGTCTTCGCTGCTGCCGAATTCGATCGGCGGCTTGGGCGCCGTGCCGACCTTCTTCGCCATGTCTTCTTCGAGCTTCTTGCGCGCTTCGTCGCGGGCCTTCTCGCGCGCTTCGTCTTTCTGCTCGGCGCCCTGGCCACTCTGCAGGTGCTTCTCGAGGTCGGCTTCGCGGGTGCGCAACGCGGCGAACAGGTTGCCTTCGGCGGTCTCGTCGAGCATCACGTCGGGCACGATGCCCTTGGCCTGGATCGACGCGCCGCTCGGCGTGTAATAACGCGCCGTGGTGATCTTCAGCGCGGTCTCGGGCGAAAGCTGGCGCACGGTCTGCACCGAGCCCTTGCCGAAGGTCTGCGCGCCCATGATCGTGGCGCGTTTGTGGTCTTGCAGCGCACCGGCGACGATCTCGCTGGCCGAGGCCGAGCCTTCGTTGACGAGCACGATCAGCGGCACACGCTTCACGGCATCAGGCACCTTGCGCAGCGGGTCGGTGCCGCCGCGGCGCTGGTAGTACTCGGGCGAGGCCTTGAAGGTCTGCTTCGAATCGGCGATCTGGCCGTTGGTCGAGACCACGACCACATCGCTCGGCAGGAACGCGGCCGAGATCGCAACGGCGCCTTCGAGCAAACCGCCCGGGTCGTTGCGCAGATCGAGCACCAGGCCCTTCAGGTTCGGTTCCTGCTTGTAGATTTCTTCGAGCTTGCGCGAGAAGTCTTCGACCGTGCGGTCCTGGAACTGGCTCACGCGCAACCACGCATAACCCGGCTCGACCACCTTCGAGCGAACGCTCTGCACGCGGATCTCTTCGCGCACGATGGTCACCGGGAAGCTGCGGTTCTCGGTCTTGCGGAACACCGTCAGCACGACCTTGGTGTTGGGTTCGCCGCGCATGCGCTTGACGGCCTGGTCGACCGTCAGGCCCTTGACCAGCGTGTCGTCGATCTTGGTGATGAGATCGCCGCTTTTCATGCCGGCGCGGAACGCGGGCGAGCCTTCGATCGGGCTGACGACCTTGACCAGCCCGTCTTCCATGCCCATTTCGATGCCGATGCCGACAAAGCGGCCGGTCGTCGACTCGCGGAATTCGCGGAAGCTCTTCTTGTCGAAGTATTGCGAGTGCGGGTCGAGCCCGGCCACCATGCCGCCGATGGCGTCGCTGATCAGCTTTTTCTCGTCGACCGGCTCCACGTAGTCGGTCTTGACCATGCCGAACACGGCGGCCAGTTGTTGCAACTCTTCCAGCGGCAGTTGCGAAACGCCGTTGCGCGCCGTGGCTTGCAGCTGCATCGTGGCGAGCGCACCGGTGACGGCGCCCACGGCGAGCCAGCCTGCGACCTTGAGTTTGGCACCCATCAACGACCCCTTGTGCTTGCCTGCGTGAACGTGATTCAAATGACACCTCAGTATATTCCTGCGACCCATTCTCAGTGTGACGGCGGGCCGGGAAAGTTGCACGTTGCGCGCTTGCAAGGCCATACGCGGCGCGGGCTGCGCCGGATGCGTCGGGTGGGGGTGGCAGAGGGGGTCGCCGGGCAATCAGGCGCCCGCGGAGCAGCGGGGGGCGAACGCCGCGCTGTGTAAAGAATTTCGAGCGGGTGTTGCCGGGCGCCTCGGCACCCGTGCGCTCAGCGCCGGAACAGTTCGTCGAACACGTCGCCGGGAACGGTGTCGGCAGGCGCTTCGGTGACTTCGAGGCCGTGGGTCAGCTCGAACGACGACATCCGCCAGCCGGGGTCGACCGGCTCGCCGTCGTTCGACACCGGACGCGCGGGCAATTCATCGGGGTAAACGAACTCACCCAGCGGGGCCGCTTCGGAGACGCGCCAGACGCGCCGGCGGACCGCACTTGCACTCTTCCGTTGAACCATTTCAAAGCTCCCACCTGTCCAGGAATCACAGGTTGACGCCGGGATCCGACCTCGCGGCAACAACCATGCCACTTTTTACGACAGACTGCGGCGCATGGGAATCCCCTTGATCGCGGAAAACTGTCAGGGTTCACACGGTGAGTGCACCAGGGTGGCGGCCTGTGTATCCGCAGGTAACCCGTTGTTAAGGGGGCATGCGCCAGGCTGCTCCTTCGTGGCCGGGCGCGTAGTGGTTGTTGGTGGTTGACGGGTTCCGGTTGACCAGCGACCGCGCGTACATCGGGTGGCGCATGCTGCGCACTTCGTGTTCGAGCGTGACGAGCACTTCGGCCGTGTCCGGGTCGGTGATGTGCTCGAAGCGGTATTGGCTCTGGTTGCTCTCTTCGGTGATCAGCCCGCGTTCCAGCAGCCGCCGGTGCACGCCCGAAAAGTCGGCCACGGCGATCTGGATGTGGTGGCCGTCGTAGGGTGCCGGGTCGCCATGCTTCTCCCGGAACACCAGATTTTCTCCCAGGCCGACCGGAACGCGGGCGAAAACGCCGCCGGCGTCTTCGTCGCAATGCGCCGGTGCCCCGAGTACCTGCGCATAGAAGCGCCCCACACCCGTGGCCGCCCCGGGGCGGATGTCGATCTCGACGTAGGGCATGCCCAGCGTCATCGCGCCGAACCGGGCGGCGTCGGGCGCGTGCACCCGGATGTGGTTGCCCCACGGGCAAATCACGTCCACCTGCGCGCCGGCCCGGGCGAACCCGTATCGCGTGCCTTCGAGGCGCGGTTCGATGGCGGCAAGCCGCTGCATCAACCCGTCGAGGTCGGCCATCACCAGGCCGGTGGTGCCGCGCAGCACCTGCGCCGGGCCGACGGGCAGATGAAACTGGCAGGTGCCGACGTTGATCCAGGCGTTGTCCACGCCGGTCACGAGGTACGGGTCGCGCGTGAGGCCCAGGCCCATCACATAAAAAATGATCGCGCGCTGCTGGTCGGGCACACGAATGTTGACGTGACCGAACTCGACGATGTTGCCGATGTCTTCGGTGCGGCGGTCATAGGCCTGCCCGGCGGGCGGCATGGGCTGGGTCATGGCAAGGCCTTCATGGGGTCGTAGCGAGCGCGCAGCATGCCAGACCGCGCTGCCGTGGTACATCAATGCCATGTACGACCACAACCAGCTCGAAGTACCCGACTCCTTCGTGGCGCTCTACCTCGGCCCGGGCGGCTTGAAGCCCGGAGCCACGCGCGAGGCGGTCACGGCCCGCTACGAACTCTGCGAGGAACTCGCGAATCACCTGCACGACTACGCGCGCGCCCAGCACCACGACGCCGGCTGGCCGACCGACGAGGTGCTCCGGCGCTGCCACCACGGCTTGCTGGCCGGGCCCTCGGGCCTGAACGAAGCCGAGGCCACATGGGTCGTGCGGCGGTTGGCCGAACTGAACGAGTGGACTTGCCCGGCGCTGCCGGAGCAGGCGGGTTGATCGAAGTGCTCGCTCGCTTCCCCGCGAGCCGCAGCCGCGAAGTTCAAGTCACCGGCGCCGGGTTGAACAGCACCAGCGCGTTGTGCAGCTTCCAGTGTTCGGCCCAGGTCTTCTTGCGGCCGCTGGCCACGTCGAGCATCAGGCGGAACATCTCCCAGCCCACTTCTTCGATGGTCTTCGAGCCGTCGGCGATGCTGCCGGCGTTGATGTCCATCAGGTCGTGCCAGCGCCGCGCCAGGTCGCTGCGCGTGGCGACCTTGATCACCGGCACCGCCGCCAGGCCGTAGGGCGTGCCGCGGCCGGTGGTGAAGACGTGCAGGTTCATGCCGGCGGCCAGCTGCAGCGTGCCGCAGATGAAGTCGCTGGCCGGCGTGGCGGCGTAGGTCAGGCCCTTGTGCTTCAGCTTGTCGCCGGGTGCCAGCACGCCCGAGATCGGCGACGAGCCCGACTTGACGATCGAGCCCATCGCCTTCTCGACGATGTTCGACAGGCCGCCCTTCTTGTTGCCCGGCGTCGTGTTGGCGCTGCGGTCGACCTTGCCACGCTGCAGGTAGGCGTCGTACCAGGCCATCTCTTCGATCATGCGTTGGGCCACTTCGGGCGTGGTCGCGCGCGAGGTGAGCTGGTCGATGCCGTCGCGCACTTCGGTGGTTTCGGAAAACATCACGCTCGCACCGGCACGCACCAGCAGGTCGGTGCAAAAACCCACCGCCGGGTTGGCGGTGACGCCCGAAAACGCGTCGCTGCCGCCGCACTGCACGCCGACCACGAGCTCGCTCGCCGGCACGGTTTCGCGCACGCGGGCGTTCAGGCGCTCCAGGTGCAACTGCGCGGTCGAGACGATGGAGTCGACCATCGACATGAAACCGACGTGCGCGTCGTCTTGCAGGCACACCACGTCGAGCACCGCTTCGGCGCTGGCGCCCACGTCGGCCACGCTGCGTTCGTCGACGATCGCGAACGAGCCCGGCGGCAGCAGGCGTTCGGGTTGCAGCTTCTCGCAGCCCAGGCTCACCACCATCACCTCGCCACCGAAGTTCGGGTTCAGGCTGATGTTGCGCAGTGTGCGGATCGGGATCTCGGCGCCCGGCGCGTCGATCGCCACGCCGCAGCCGTAGGTGTGCTCCAGGCCCACCACGTCGTCGACGTTCGGAAAGCGCGGCAGCAGCTCGGCCTTGATGCGCTGCACCGCGAAGTCGACCACGCCGGCCACGCACTGCACCGTGGTCGTGATGGCCAGGATGTTGCGCGTGCCCACCGAGCCGTCGGCGTTGCGATAGCCCTCGAAGGTGTAGCCCTCGAGCGGCGGTTGCGCGGCCGGCTTCACGGTCGCGATCGGCAGTTGGTCGAGCTCGCGCGCGTCGGGCATCTTCAGCAGGCGCTCGTGCACCCAGCTGCCGGCCGCAATGTCTTTCAGCGCGTAGCCGATCGGGATGCCGTAGCGCAGCACCGGTGCGTGTGCTTCGATGCCCACGAGCGCCACCTTGTGGCCTTGTGGCACGCGGTCGCACAACACCAGCCCCGAAGGCAGCTGCGTGCCCGACGGCAGGCCGCCGTCGTTGGCGACGATCGCGACGTTGTCGCGCTCGTGCATGCGGATCGTCAGCGGTGCCACGGTGGTGGTGGTCTCGGGCATCGAAAGCTCCTCAGTGAAACGGCTGCCTTCAGTCGGCGGTGATCTTGCCGATCTCGATCACCTGCTTCCAGCGCGCGAACTCCGAGGCCTGGAACGCGGTGAACTGCTCGGGCGTGTTGCCCACGATCTCGAAGCCGAGGTCGAGCAGCTTGCTCTTGACGGCCGGGTCGTTCAGCGCCGCCACGATGCCTTCGTGCAGCTTGGCCTTGAGGTCGGCCGGCAGGCCCTTGGGCGCGGCGACGGCCTGCCACGAGTAGACCGTCACGCCCTTCAGGCCCGACTCTTCCATCGTCGGCACATCGGGCAGCAGCGGCGAGCGCTTGGCGCTGGTGATGGCCAGCGCGCGCAGCTTGCCGCCGCGCACGTTGGTGATGCCGGTGTTGATGTTCATGAAGGTCGCGTCGACCTGCCCGCCGAGCAGGTCGGACATGGCCGGGGCGCCGCCCTTGTAGGGAATGTGCAAGCCGGTCGTCTTGGTCTGCTGCCAGAACAATTCGGCGGTGAGGTGGTCGCTCGAGCCGTTGCCGGCCGAGGCGAAACTCATCTTGCCGGGGTTGGCCTTGTGGAAGGCAATCACGTCGGCCAGCGTCTTGTGCGGCGAGTTGGCCGGCACCGTGAGGATGTTCGGCGCCTGCACGGCCACGGTGATGTAGTCGAAGTCTTTCAGCGCGTCATACGGCGCACCCTTGATCAGGTGCGGCGCGATCACGAACGGCCCGAGCGACGAGACGAAGATCGTGTAGCCATCGGCGGGTGCACGCTTGACGATGCCCGCCCCCACCGTGCCGGTGGCGCCGGCCTTGTTGTCGACGATGAAACTGCCGCCGAACTTTTCCTGCAGCTTCGGCGCAATGGTGCGCGCGATCATGTCGGTCGAGCCACCGGGCGGGAACGGCACCAGCAGCGTCACCGGCTTGTCGGGCCAGGCGGCCTGGGCGCTCGCCATCGTGGCCAGGCCGAGGGCCAGGGTGGTCAGAATCTTTCTCATGGTTTGTCTCCTGAGGGTTGAGGCGCTACAGCACCGGGGGTTTGAAATGAACGGTCGAGGCGCGCTCGCCGACGACGGGAACGGAAAACTTGTGGCTCATGGCCGCACACCCACTTCGGCGTGTTCGCGCGTCCAGCCGCGGGCCTGCTCGCTCAGGCTGACGCCGAGGCCGGGGCGTGTGGGCACGATCATCCGGCCGTCCTTGATCTCGAGGCGCTCGTTGAAGAGCGGTTCGAGCCAGTCGAAATGTTCGACCCACGGCTCGGTGGGGTAAGCCGCGCCCAGGTGCACGTGCAGTTCCATCGCGAAGTGCGGCGCGAGCATCAGGTTGGCGTGCTCGGCCTGCGCGGCGATCTTCAGGAACGGCGTGATGCCGCCGACGCGGGGCGCGTCGGGCATCAGGTAGTCGGCGGCGCGGTGGCGGATCAGCTCACCGTGTTCGGCGGCGCTGGTCAGCATCTCGCCGGTGGCGATGGGCGTGTCGAACTGCGCGGCGAGCGCGGCGTGGCCTTCGTGGTCGTAGGCGTCGAGCGGCTCTTCGATCCACACCAGGTTGTATTGCTCGAAGATGCGGCACATGCGCTGCGCGGTCGGCCGGTCCCATTGCTGGTTGGCGTCGACCATGATCGGCACGGCGTCGCCCAGGTGCTTGCGTACCGCCTCGACACGCTGGATGTCGAGCGCGCCGTTCGGTTGGCCGACCTTGAGCTTGATGCCGCCGATGCCCCGTTCGATCGAGGCCGCGGCATTCACCTTCAGCTGGTCGATCGGTGTGTGCAGGAAACCGCCCGAGGTGTTGTAGCAGCGCACCGAGTCGCGGTACGAGCCCAGCAGCTTGGCGAGCGACAGGCCGGCGCGCTTGGCCTTCAGGTCGTAGAGCGCCACGTCGAAGGCGCCGATGGCCTGTGTCGACAAGCCGCTGCGGCCGACCGAAGCGCCGGCCCAGCAGAGTTTGTTCCAGAGCTTGGCAATGTCGCTCGGGTCTTCGCCGATCAGCGCCGGCGCGATCTCTTTCGCGTGCGCGAACTGGCCCGGGCCGCCGGCGCGCTTCGAGTAGCTGAAGCCCAGGCCTTCATGGCCCTGCGTTGTGCCGATCTCGGCGAACAGCATCACGATCTCGGTCATCGGCTTCTGCCGGCCGGTCAAGACCTTGGCGTCGCTGATCGGCGTGGCCAGCGGCAAATAGCAGGACGACAGACGCACCCATTGAATGCTGTCGCCGGAGGCCGTGGAAAGTTGACTCATCGTGTTGTTCGTGGGTTGATCGATTCGACCGTTCAAGGTGCAGGCGTGCCCTTGATCGCCTCGAAACGCTTGCCGAATTCCTGGCGCAACTGCTTGCGCACTTCGGCCGCCGAATGCCGCCGGACTTCGTCGGGCGTGCCCGGCACGAGCGGCCGCACCGCCACCGGCTTGCGCTCGTCGTCGACCGCCACCATCGTGAAGAAGCAGCTGTTGGCGTGGCGAGTTTCCTGGGTGCGGATGTTCTCGGTGATGACCTTGATGCCGACTTCCATCGACGAGGTGCCGGTGTGGTTCACCGCCGCCATGAACGTGACCAGCTCGCCGACGTGGATCGGTTGCCGAAACATCACCTGGTCGACCGACAGCGTGACCACGTAGCGCGCGGCATAACGGCTGGCGCACGCGTAGGCCACCTGGTCGAGGAACTTCAGGATCGTGCCGCCGTGCACGTTGCCGGCGAAGTTGGCCATGTCGGGTGTCATGAGCACCGTCATCGTCAACTGGTGGGCCGGCCTGTCCATGCGCTGTTCCTCGACGAAGCTGCTTGAAGATCAGGTGGCGCCGTGCGCTTCGACGTACAGCGCATACACCGAGTGGCAGCTCGCCATGTAGAGGCGGTTGTTCTTTGGGCCGCCGAAACACAGGTTCGCACAACGCTCGGGCAAACGAATGTGCGCGAGGGCCTTGCCTTGCGGGTTGAAGACCATCACGCCGTCGAGATCTTCCGGCTTGCCCCGAAGCTGGAACACCTTGCGCCCGCCCATGTCGCTGGGCTCGGCCTGCAACGCACCGTTGCTGCCCCAGCCGCACCACAGGTTGCCGTCGCGGTCGACACGGAAGCCGTCGAGCGCGCCCTGGTCGGCGGCGTCGATCAGCTTGGTCTTGTTCGACACGCTCAGGCCGTCGGCCGACACGTCGTAGCTCCAGATGCTGCGGTTCGGCGTGCCCTTCCACTCGACGACGTAGAGCTTCTTCTCGTCGGGCGAAAACGCCAGGCCGTTCGGGTTGACGAGCTCGGTGATCACGGCG
>Ga0073925_1000021_pt1 | contig 55605 bp, 51 predicted proteins | sample GWRWT4_21May14_FD_70952 | JGI IMG/M metagenome (GOLD analysis project Ga0073925, IMG submission 70952) | Sand microcosm microbial communities from a hyporheic zone in Columbia River, Washington, USA - GW-RW T4_21-May-14 | ecosystem: Engineered > Artificial ecosystem > Sand microcosm >...
CCGCGACGAACTGGTCCGGCTCGGCACACCCACCCTTCAGGAGCAGTTCACATGACATTCGTTTTCACCCGCACCCGCATCGCCCTCGCAGCGCTGGCGGCCATCGGCTCGGCCAGCATGCTCAGCGCACCCACCGTGGCCACGGCCGCCCCGAAGACACCCGGCAAGTACGTGGCGGGCGACATCCACAACCACACCACCTGCTCCGACGGCGCGATCTCGATGCAGAAGCTGGTGAAGAAGTCGACCGACAAGATCGACACGCCCTGGGGTCTGGACTGGTTCGTGCAGGCCGGCCACGGCGGCAGCGGCAACCGCAATTGCACGCTGACCGAAGACGCCACGTTCGACACGCCGGTCTACCCCTTCGTTGCCGGCCAGGGCCCGACGACGAGCTGGACCACCAGCATCGGCGCCGACAAGATCAAGGGCCTGAACGGTGGTGTGGGCGGCAACGGCAACATGTGGCGCTGGCAGTCGGTTCAGGAGTTCCAGTACCCGCTGATCGAGTACCTGGCGGCTCAAAAGAACTTGCCGATGTTCCTCGGCGTGGAGTCGGTCGTCGCCGGGCACGAACACACCTCGATGTCGGTGATCACCGGCCAGATGCCGCTGTCGCTCGACACGGCCACGCTGCCGACCGCCCCCTTGCCCAATGCCAACGGCAGCCGCTACACGCCGCTCGGCAGCGCCACCGCATTGGCCCAGTGGGAATACTGCTTCGACCGCAACGACTCCGACACGAGCCGCGGCAACGTGACCGGCAGCGCGATCGGCAACAACTGGAACTGCGCGGTGGCCGGCAGCAACAGCACGTCGGACCCGAGCTGGAGCGTCACCGCACAGAAGCTCATCCCGGCCAGCGGCGCCGGCGTCGGCAACCGCGGCCACCTGAAAACCGTCGAGGCGGTCAAGTGGATGGCACAGAACCACGGCAACGGCAGCTACTACCTGCCGGCCCACCTGGAGCGCGCCGGCCCGTTCAACCCGGACGGCAACAACGGCTTCAACATCGAGCACCTGCGCAACTTCAACAACGCAGCGCCGAACGTGGCCTTCGGCTTCGAAACACAACCGGGCCACGGGGCGTCTTCTGATCGTGGCGAGTACGCGGTGAACCGCAACAACATCGCCGGCGTGCTCACCGACTCGGTCGGCGGCACCACCTACGGTGGTACCGGTGTCTACGGCGCGCAGATCGGTGGCGTGTGGGACGCGCTGCTGGGCGAGGGCCGCAACTACTGGTTCTTCGCCAGCTCCGACTGGCACAACCGCGGCCAGTTCGGCCCCGACGACCGCCGCACGACGCAAGACTTCTACCCCGGCGAGTACCAGCGCAACTACACGATGGTGCGCAACGGCACTGACAAGCTGCGCCCGCAGTCGATCGTCGACGGCCTGCGCACGGGCAACAACTTCGCCTCCAGCGGCCAGTTGATCGACCGCCTGTCGTTCATCGCCTGCGCTTCTTATGCCGGCCCCGCCGCCCGCAGCAACGCGTCGGTGGAAGCCCTGGCCGTGACCGCCGCCACGAACAACACCGACATCGACAAGGCCGGTTGCGCCACCATGGGCGAAAAGCTCGTCGTGCGACCAGGCGCGGAAATCGTCGTGAGCATCGTCGTGCGCGACCCGACGGGCAAGAACTACGCGCCCTACTCTTTCGCGAACCCGTCGCTCGCACAGATCGGCATGACCCAGCCGATCGACGAGCCGGTGCTCGACCACATCGACCTGATCCGCGGCCTGGTCACCGGCTACAAGACCCCGGGCTCGGCCGACTACTCGGGCGAATGGCCGCGCAACACCAACTGGCTGAAGGCCGACGGCACGACGGCTGGCCTCTCGGTGGTGCCGGCCGGTGCGAAGAACACCAGCGCCGCTGTGATCAAGACCTTCAACGGCAGCGGCAGCTCGCCCTGGACGACGGTCAACTCGGGTGTCGACAACACGGTGTTCCTGAAGATGACCTACCGCATCCCGGCCGTGCAGGCATCACAGTACGTTCGTTTGCGCGGCAGCAACCTGCCGGCCAGCGTGCCCTACGAGACCGACGCCAGCGGCAACCCGCTGGCCGACGTGTACACCAACGCGAGCAACGTCACGCGGCTGACGATCCCGTGCAACGACACGGCTTGCCCTCCGCACATGGCGGTCAAGGTCACCGGTGGGCAAAAGTACCTCAGCTACGACGTGGCGGCCTGGTCGGATCTCTGGTTCTACAGCAACCCGATCTACGTCGAAGTGGCCGGCTCGTCGCTCGTGGCCGGCGTAAAGTAAAAGCCGCTGCGAAGCAGTCGACCAGGAAGCGCCGTGCGGCATGGCACGGCGCTTTTTTCATCGCGCGCAATCAGGCCGATGAATGGAGCAGGCATTGCGGGCCGTGGCCAAGCCTGTCTTCTTCCTGACTTCCGCGCGACCTAGGATCGGTGCGCTTTCAAACTCGAAGATTCCCCATGCCCACTCCGCCATCGAGCGCCTCCGTCCTCGGCTCATCGCCGTCCTTCAACAGAGCGGCGCTGCCGGGCTGGCTGCGCGAGCCGCTGCTGCACTTCGTCCTGCTCGGCGGGCTGTTGTTTGCCGTCGACCACTTCATCGTGGGCCAGTCAGACGACCCCCGCCGCATCGTCATGGGCGCCGAGGTCGACAAGGAGGCCAGGCAATTGTTCAAGGCATCGCGCAACCGCGAGCCCAGCGAAGAAGAGCTGAGCGCGCTGCGCCGCGTCTGGCTCGACAACGAAGTGCTCTACCGCGAAGGCTTGGCGCTGCGCGTCGACCGTGGCGACACGGCGATCCGGGAACGGGTGATCTTCAAGTCCCTGAGCCTCATCGAAGCGAACGTCAAGTTGCCACCTTTCGACGACAAACTGCTGCGCGAATGGTTCGAGAGCCACCGCGCCAAGTACGACGAGCCGCCGCGCTACGACTTCCAGGAGGCGGTGATTTCCGGCGACACGTCGGAAGCCGCGGTTCGCGCGTTCGTCGACGCCCTGAATTCCGGCACGCCGGGCGATGCCAAGGCCGGCTTGCGCGTGTTCAAGGGCCGACCGCGTGTCAACCTCGTGCAGAGTTACGGGCCCGAGTTCGCCAAGGCGCTGGAAGAATCGCCGGCCGGCGAATGGCGCGCCCTGCCCACTCGGGAAGGCCTGCGCGCGATGCGACTCGAGGCCACATCCGTCGCCAAGCCCGCCGTGTTCGAGGCGCTGCGCGGTGTGGTGCTGCAGGACTGGACCGATGCCACCATGGCCGAGCAGCGCACCGCCGCCGTGCGTGCGTTGGCGAAGAAATACACCGTGACGAACGAGGCGGCGGCGAAATGACGAGCCTGTTGCGCCGCATGCTGCTGGCGGCTCTGGTGCTGCTGGCCGGCAGCGCCAATGCCCACGAGATGAGCATGGCGGAGATGGAATTGCGCGAGACCTCGCGTGGCAACTTTCTGTGGCAATGGACGGCCCGCAGCGACCGCCCGGTGAGCCAGGGTTTGACACCGGTGTGGCCCGCGGGCTGCGCGGCACAAGCCAACGTGTTGCGCTGTGGCGAAGCCGGCCTGCAAGGTGTGCTGGCCATGGAAGGGGTGGGCCAGCGCTACTCGGCAGCACTTGTGAAGGTGGTCTGGCTCGACGGGCAGACTCGCGTCTACACACTCACGTCGAGCCAGCCGACGGTGCACCTGTACGGGTCGGCCGACGACCGCCGCGGCAGGGGCGAGATCGCGTCGGCCTACGGGGTGCTGGGCGTCAAGCACATCCTCAGCGGCTTCGATCACCTGCTGTTCGTGGTCGGCCTGCTGTTCCTGGTGGGCTTCAACCGCCGGCTGGTCCTCACAATCACCGCGTTCACCGCAGCCCACAGCCTGACACTGGCCAGCAGTGCACTCGGCCTGCTGACCCTGCGGCCGCCACCGGTCGAAGCCACGATCGCGCTGTCGATCATGCTGGTGGCCGGTGAAGCACTGCGCCAGCGCCAGACACTGGCGCGCCGGTGGCCGGCACTGGTGGCGTTCCTGTTCGGATTGGTACACGGCCTCGGATTTGCCGGCGCGCTGAAAGACATCGGCCTGCCCGAAAACCACCTGTGGATCGCGCTGCTCACCTTCAACGTCGGCGTCGAGGCCGGGCAGTTGCTGACGGTGGCTGCGGCCTGGCTGCTGTACCGCGCGGTGCGGCGGTTTCCGGTGACGCAGCCGGCACGCGTGGCCACGCTGTACGCCATCGGAACCCTGGCCGCGTACTGGTCCGGCGCACGCGTCGTGGCGATGCTTGCCTGACCCGTTCGGCACCGGGTGAGGATCCGCGCTGGACGGTGTCTTGTCATGCTGGCAGCCCAGAATCTGGAAATTACTGCCGGAGGCGGCCATGAAGTGCAGACGCAACATCAGCGTGTTCATATCCGCCCTGGCCTGCGCCGGAGCGGTTTCTGCGCAGGCCGCGACGGTCTGGGACGAATCCATCCAGGGCGACCTTTCCAGCGCCGGCCTGCTGCCGACGCCGCTGGCCATGGCGGTGGGCTCGAACCGCATTCTTGGCGTGGTCGGCGACAGTGGCCAGGGCATCGATCGTGACTACTTCAGCTTCACGGTACCGGTGGGCAGCTTGCTCAATGCCGTCATGCTGTTGAACAGCACTTTGGTGTCGGGCAGTGCCTCGTTCTTCGCGATTCAGGCCGGACCACAACTCACGGTCACGCCGACCGGCGCGGGCGCCGATGCGCTGCTGGGCTTCAGCCACTACACCAACGACCAGATCGGCACCGACATTCTGCCCAGCGTCGTGTTCGGCCCCGTTACCACGTTGCCCAGCGGCACCTACTCGGTCTGGGTGCAGGAGACCGGCGGGCCGGCTTCCTACGGCTTTGACTTCATCATGACCGCCGTGCCCGAACCTGCGGCACTCGGGATGATGCTGGCCGGGCTGGTGCTGCTCGGCGGCGCGGGGCGCCGGGGCTGAAGGCCTGCGAACCTGAACCTGCTCTTTCGAGTGATCGCGGCCAGAGCCCACACGGTGGCCGCACAGAGCGCATACGCGCCGCCGTGCAACAGAAAGCCCGAGGCGGCCACGAGGGCGGCAGGCAGCGAAGGCTCGCCACCCGCGCTCACGGCCAGGCCCCAGTGCTCGCCGGCCAGAATCAGCGGCAACGGCACGATGGCCATGCACGCGGCGGCCGGCAGCGAGAGCAGCGGAGCGATCACGGACGCACGGCCGACCACTGGCGCCAAGAGCAAGGCACCGGCGACGACCAGCACCGCATACAACAAGGCCGCGCGTGCCGGCGTCTCCACATCGAAGTTGAGGCCGGGCGGGTGGGCTCGGCCGTCAGCGGCAAGGTAACGCCGGGTTTCGGTGACCGCGCGCAGCGTGAGGTGCGCGCCGCGCGCCTGCACCTCGAAGCTCCGGATCGCGAAGTCGGGCATCAAAGCCGCGAACACCGCGCGCTGCGCCGGCAGCAGCGATTCGAGCAGGAACCCGCAGCTGCGGTCGTTCATGCAAGCCCACACACACAACACGATCAGGCCGGCGTGCCAGACCCTGCCCGCTCCGCCCTTCATGCAGACACTGCGGGCACCGGCGCCGGCTTCATCACCGCCCAGGCATACACCATCACCACGGCAGAGATCAGCAGCAGCGGCCCCCACACCGTGTGGACCGCATCGAACCAGCCGCGCTCGTACCGAAAGGTCCAGTACAAGGCCACGATCCGGGCCTGGTTCAGGGCCCACACGATCCCACATCCGAGCACGAGCGCCACCAGCCCGCGCTGCCAGGAGAGGTCGGCGACCAGCACGGCGGCGACGAACAAGGACATGACTTCGAAGCCGTCGCACCCCGCCAGCAAGGTCAGCCGCCCGCCGGGCCAGGCCAGCCGCGGGCCGACGGCGCGCACCAGGTCGGCAGGCCACAAGCCGTCGAGCAGCGCCGCTGCCGGGTTGACGGTGAGGGCGTAGATGAACCACGGATCGAGCGCACTCGAGCGCAGCGACTGGTAAGCCCAGTGCAGCCCGCCGTAGATCAGCAGGAACAGCAGGATGCGCAGCGCCGCCGGCGGCGCGGCTCCGTGCATTTCGTCGTGGGTGACCCTTTGCACGGCCGCAGGCTCCGGTGATTCAATCGAACGGCAACTGTCGGCTCGGTCGGTGACGCGGCGATGAACCTTGCCCACGTCGAAGCGACAAGACAGCCATCCGGCAGGGGGCCGCCAACGCAGGGACACGCGCGTGTCATCCGGCCTCGTGACACTGGCCCGGATGAACCGCGATCGACACCCTGACGCCGAAACACAGACAAGCTGCACGCTCCCGGCGAACACGCGCCGCGATGTGCTGAGAGCCGCCACGGCCGCGGGCCTGGCCGCGTTGCTGCCGCGACACGCCAGCGCGCTCATGGCCGGCAACCTGCCCGACACCGCCGCCGCACGGGTCGACCCGAACACCCCCCTCTCGCCCTGGTCGGGCGTCGTCAGCGTGGTGGTCGGCGGCGCACCGTTCAGCGGCGTCGTGATCGGGCCGCGCCATGTGTTGACCGCCGCGCACGTGGCGCTGAACCAGAACCCGGCCAACGTCACGGTGGTGGCGAACACCAGCGCCACGCCAGCGCTGCTGGCGGTTGAAGCGGTCACCAGCTATCCGACAGCGGCATTTCCCTACGACGACCTGTCGCTGTTGCGCCTGGTGCAGACCGTGCCCACCGGCGTGGCGGTCTACACGGTGATGGACGCGGCGCAGCCGCTCGGCACGCGCGTCACTCTGGTCGGCTACGGCGCTTCGGGCAACCCGGCCACCGGCGCGACTGTGCCGGGCACGTCGAACGTCAAACGTGTCGGCCAGAACGTGATCGATCAGTTCACCGATCGGCTCGACACATCGGGTCGCACCGGTGCCTTCTACCTGTACGACTTCGACGGCCCGAGCGGCAACGGCCCGATCGGCGGCGCGACGCTGGGCAACGGCGTCGAGACCAGCGTGGCCGGCGGCGACTCGGGCTCGGCGGCGTTCGTCGACACCGGCAGCGGGCCGGCGCTCTACGGCCTGAACACCGCGGTGATCAACTTTTCAGGGGCGCCGGCAGGCGCCTTCGGCAGTGGCGGCACCGGCATTCTGTTGAGCCACCCGCCTTATCTTGCATGGCTCGCGGCGCAGACGAACGGCAGCCTGAGCCTGAGTTCGCAGGTCGGCGGCGCCGATGTGCCGGCGCTCGCGCCGTGGGGCCTGGCCGCGCTGGGGGGTGGTCTCGCTTGGTTGCTGCGAAGGTCATTCGCGTCATCGGCCGCAGCCCGCCGACCTTTTACCCGCGCGGTAGGCCAGAAAACTAGAGCGACGGCTGGCGAGCGTGCGACATGATGCTGTCAAGCGTCACACAAGGTCGAAACAACAACTTCAACCTTGTCCGCATCGTCGCCGCTTTGGCAGTCCTGGTGACACACAGCTTCGCGTTGTCCAGCGGCAATCCAGATGACGAGCCTCTACGACAAACACTCGACATGACGCTTGGGTCCATCGCCGTCGATGTGTTCTTCGTGACGAGCGGTTTGCTTGTCACTGCAAGCCTGCTGAGGTCAGAAAGTGTTGCGGCGTTTGCGTGGTCGCGGTGCCTTCGGATCTTCCCGGGACTGCTGGTCATGCTTCTGCTGACGGTCTTCGTGGTCTGCCCGCTCTTCACGACTCTTCCGCTGGTGTCCTACCTCCTGGATCTCCAGACACGCACCTACCTGATCAAAGGCGCGACGCTTGTCGCAGGCATCGTTGATCGACTGCCCGGCCTGTTCGAAAACAACCCGTACCCCGGCACAGTCAACGGCTCGCTGTGACCATGCCGTACGAAGTTCGCATGTACATGCTTCTGGCAGTTCTTTGGGCGGTCATCCACAAAGTGTTCCGGCTTCGCGGCGCGCAGTTCGCGAGGGCCATTCAGGTGCTCGCACTTCTTTCCGGTGCTGGCCTTGTTGTCGTGCACTTCGTGAGTTCCCGCGATCCGACCTTCTTGCGCTTGTTCTTCATGTTCTTTGCGGGCGCGGCCCTCTTCGTGTCGCGCAACCGCGTGTTGTTGTCGACACCACTCTTTCTATTCGGCGTTGCGGCATCGCTGATTGCGGTTGCCAATCAGCAATTCTTTTTCGTCGTCTGCACGCTGTCACTGCCCTATCTCGTGATCTATCTCGCCTATGCGAATTCTGGAACAGCGAGGCGCTACAACACGGTCGGCGACTACTCGTACGGAATCTACATCTACGCGTTTCCAGTTCAACAGTCGCTGGCCGCACTGGTGCCGGGCATCTCTGCGTTTGCCATGATGTTCGCCTCACTGACAGCCACTCTGGGACTCGCCGCTTTGTCTTGGCACTTCATCGAACATCGCGCGATGAACCTCCGGTTTCGCATTGCCACGGATCCAGTGGCCCGCTCGTGAGTCCACAGCAAACGCAATTCCTGCGGTTGTGGCTTCCGGTATCGAAGATGCCAATGCGTCGGCGGTCAGCCCGATGGCGCCGGCCGTGCTCGACCGAGCCCTTTGCGCTCCGCTGGTCTTTCAGCGTCAAGCCATGAACTCGCCATTGCGGATCAACACGCGCAAAATTCTTGTCACGTTGGGTCTACCGATTGGCCTTTTGTTCGCAATCCTGACCTGGAGCCTTGCATCTGCTTGGCTGCGCATCGACGCAATAGAGAACGATGAAGCGTTGCGAGCACGATCGGTTCAGTACTTCACGACATTTTTCTCGCTGATATCCGGCGGCTTTTTGTCTGTCATTCTTCCGATCGCGCTCCTTCTTCGACGAGTGACGCGAACATACGTTGGAGAAGAAGGCGTTGTTCAAGTCGGCTCTTGATTAGCGACGAACCTCAGCAGGCTCACTTGGTGAGCGACTGGGGGGCAATGATGGGTTCACCACGACTGGAGGTGAACCGTGAAGATGAATCGAGTGCAATTTCAACCGGGACTTTCGATGGCCGAGTTCATGGACCGCTACGGCAGCGACGACCAGTGCGAAGCGGCGCTGATCGAATCGCGCTGGCCGTCCGGCTTTGCCTGCCCGGCCTGCTGCTGCGGCCACAACAGTTCGTTTCGACGCGAGGGCCGGCTGTATTTCCAGTGCACCGCCTGCCGCCACCAGTGCAGCGTCATCAGCGGCACGATCTTCGAGGCCACCAAGCTGGGGCTGTGGCGCTGGTTCCTGGCCATGCACCTGCTGACCCAGTCCAAGAACAACGTCGCCGCGCTCGAACTGATGCGCCACCTGGGCGTTTGCTACAAGACCGCCTGGCTCGTGAAGCACAAGCTCATGGAGGTCATGCGCGTGCGTGAAGACGACCGCCTGCTCGACGGCCGGGTGGAGATCGACGACGCCTACCTGGGCGGCGAGCGCTCGGGCGGCAAGACAGGGCGGGGCTCGGAGAACAAGGTGCCGTTTGTCGCCGCGGTGCAGACCACACCCGACGGCCAGCCGCAGTTCATATGCCTGCGCCAGCAGCCGTTCACGCACGAGCAGGTGGCGGTGTTCGCCGCGCGCTCGATCGCGCCGTCGGCCACCGTCATTTCCGACGGTCTGTGGTGTTTTGGCGCCGTGCAGATCGTCGGGGCCGACTACGAGCGCGTCGTCACCGGCGGGGGCAAGGCCAGCGCCAAGTTGCCGCAGTTCAAAGCGGTCAACACGTACCTGGGAAACCTCAAGCGTTCCCTGAGTGGCACGTATCACGCCTTCGATTTCGCCAAGTACGCCCATCGCTACCTCGCCGAGGCCCAATACCGATTCAACCGTCGCTTCAATCTGCGCTCCATCTTGGCCCGCCTGCTGCGCGCCGCTTGCCTTTCAACTCCTGCCCCGGCGCACTTCATTCGTGTGGCTGAGGTTGGTCGCTAATCAGGAGTCGGCTTGTTCCGATCCACTCGCGTCGATTGGTCGCGAGTTGTCCGAGTCGTCCGTTCCACGGACGGCTCCATAAGGATCGTCGGTGAGTCACAGAGCCTGGTTGTTCCTGTCAGCTTCTACCTTCGGCAGCAGGAACTCACCGCCTACATCAACGAGCGCTTGGATGCGGCCACTCGCGCAAGGCCTTGAACTCGTTTCGCCTGCCATCGTATGTGCCAACTACAAGAGCGGTGGCGTGCGCCCGCTCCACGCCGCCCACCCGAGGCACCCGGCCGCGCGCCGATAGGCCGCAGCCTTCGCTTCGCGCACGCCGCGCGGCCCGGGCAGCTTGGACACCAGTGCCAGCCCGGTGAACGCCAGCGAGCGCAGCGCGAACACACCCGCCAGCGCGATGCTCACGGCGCGCGCCGCGCCACGCCCGCTGGCCTTGGCGGTGACGATGTAATAAGAGCGCACCGTGCGCAGCAAGGCATCGGGCCCGACCCAGGCCTTGCCACCACCTTCGAAATGCGTGACCACCGGTGACGCGAGGTAGGCCACACGCCAGCCGTGGGCGCGCGCGCGGCGCCCGTAGTCCACGTCTTCGCAGTACATGAACAGGTCGGCGTCGAGCCCGCGCAGCCGCTGCCACACGTCGGCACGGGTCGCGAAACACGCCCCCGAAACCCAGGCCACGGCGTCTTGCGGGTTCGCGTAGACCTCGCGGTGGGTTTCGAACTTGCGCAGCAGCGGCGGCGCGCCCGGGTGCTTCTCCAGGCCGAGCCACGACAGCACGATGCGCGGCGCGGTGTGCTCCAGGCCGATCGACGTTTGCAAGCGGCCGTCGCCATAACGCAGCTGGCAGCCGACCGCGCCGACACCCGGCTCCATCGCCGCATCGACCAGCGCGTCGAGCGGCTCGCTCCACGCGGTGTCGTTGTTGATCAGCAGCAGCACCTCGCCGCGCGCCCAGGCCGCACCGAAGTTGTTGCCGCCGGTGAAGCCGGTGTTCTGCTGCAGCGCGAACAGGCGAAAGCTGAAGTGCGGGGTGTGTGCGCGCAGCCAGGCCACACTGCCGTCGGTGGAGTGGTTGTCGACGACGATGAGCTCGAACACATGGCGCTCGAAGGCCCGTGTCATCGACTCGAAGAAGCCCGGCAGAAAGCGCAGGCCGTTGTAGTTGACGACGACGATCGACACCCGCGGCGCGTACGGCGCACCCTGGCCGACCCAGGCATCATGGCCACCGCCTTCTTCGACCGGCGCTGTGTCGTTCGCGCTGCGCATCGGCGTGCCGCGCTTCACACCTTGTGCGCCGCGAGCAGGAACTGCACGGCGAACAGGTCTTTCATCAGGCCGAGCGTCGCCAGGTTCGCGAGCCCGCCCACCGAGGCACGCGGCGGGCGGCTGGCTTCGCAGGCGACGAGCTTCAGACGCGGCTCGGCCACCAGCTCGCGGGCCCCTTCACGGGTGAAAAAGCGCAGGTGGGTGCGGTCGAGCACACCGGCGTCGGCGTAACGCCAGCGCCCGCGGAACAGCAGATCGGCCGACACCCGCCAGTGGCGCACGTTGGGCACGCTCACGATCAGCACACCGCGGGGAGCCAGAAGCGCGGGAATAAGCTCCACGAAAGCCCAGGGGTCGTGCAGGTGTTCGAGCACGTCCAGGCACAGCACCACGTCGAACAGGCCTTCGCGCGCAACCGCGCCGAGCAGCTTCTCGGCGTCACCGGCTTCGACCCGGTCGACCACCGCGCGGGCCGCTTCGGCCGCATGCGAAAAGAGCTCGATGCCGGTGGTGTGCTGGCAGCACCCGCTCTGATTCAGCCAGGCCAGCGTCGCGCCGCGCCCGCAGCCCACTTCGAGCACGCGGCCGGCACGCTCCGGAAACAGCGCTGCGATCTCGGTGCGAGCGTGCCCGTAGTAGCCCGCCGGCTTGTCGGCGTAGTCGGCCCCCAAGGGGTGGTCGGGCTCGCCCGTGGCGGGTTCTTTCAACAGGGTCTGCACAGCGTCTCCAGCGAATCGGCTTGCACTGTGCCCGTGCAACTTGACAGGCTGGTGAACAGCGCCATTCGGCTGACGCCGATTCGCGGGGTCGGCCTGCGCATGAGCAGAACAGACCACACAGGCATGGTTCTTTCGGACCATGCATCGAGTCGCGGCGAGCGCGGCCGCGAGCCGGGTCTTCCGGGTCGGCCTGGCAATGTCCTTGCGGCCCGTTGCGTGACTCCGTACTGTCATCGCCGCTGCCTAGACTGCGCAGGCCCTGAACTGATGCACCCGCGGGTTGCGTGCGCTGGCGCCGTTGTGACGGCGTCCGTGCGTTCCCCGCGAAACCACACCATGCCGACCCTCATCTCCCCCTTCTCGATGCGCCGCATGGCGCTCTGGACCTTGTGCCCGGCCGCGCTGTTGCTGGCCGCAGGCTGCGGTGACAAAGCACCGTCCGCGAGCGCACCGACCCAGGTGGCGGCGCGTGTGAACAAGCAGGAGATCTCGGTCCACCAGATCAACTTCGTGCTGCAACGCCAGGCCGGCCTCAAGCCCGAACAGGCTGAACCGGCCGGCCGCCAGGTGCTCGAACGCCTGATCGATCAGGAACTCGCGGTGCAGAAGGCCGAAGAGCTCAAGCTCGACCGCCAGCCGCGCGTGATGCAGGCGATGGAAGCCGCCCGCCGCGAGATCGTGGCGCGCGCCTACGCCGAGCACGTGGTCGAGACCGCGGCCAAGCCGGTTGCGGCGGAAATCCAGACCTACTACGACGCCAAGCCGGCGCTGTTCGCCGATCGCCGTGTCTACGTGCTGCAAGAGCTGCAGGTGCAGGCGCCACCCGACCAGATCGGCGGCCTGCGCGAGCGTGTGCAGTCGGCCAAGTCGATCGACGAAGTGGCGAAGTACATCAAGGACAAAAACCTGCCGGCACGCACCAGCCAGCAGACCACGGCGGCCGAGAACCTGCCGGCGCCGATGGTCGACCAGTTCGCCAAGCTCAAGCCGGGGCAGGCGCTGTTCATGCCGGCCCAGGGCGGCGCCCGCATCGTGGTGGTACAGGACGCACGCGCCGCGCCGGTCAGCTTCGAGCAGGCCACGCCGCGCATCGAGCAGGCGCTGCTGAACGACCGCAAGCGCGCCGCGGTCGAGTCCGACCTGAAGGCCTTGCGCGGTGTCGGCAAGGTCGAGTACATGGGCAAGTTCGCCGAGAAAGCCGCTTCGGCTGCGGGCGATGCGCCGGCCGCGATGCCGGAAGCAGCACCCGCCGTCGCTGCGGCGGCATCCGGGATGGATGCAAGCACGGTCAGCAAGGGCCTGTCGGGCCTGAAATGAAAAACCGCCTGCTGTCAGCGCTGTGCGCGCTGTTCGTCGCCGTCTGCGCGGCCCCCGCTTCGGCCGCCGAGCTGTCGAACGACTACGTGCTCGGTGCCGGCGACGTGGTTCGTGTCGCGGTGTTCCAGAGCCCGGACCTGACGCTGGAAACCCGCGTGACCGAAAGCGGCACCATCACCTACCCGCTGCTCGGCTCCCTCAAGCTCGGTGGCCTGAGCGTGGCCAAGGCCGAAGACGTGATCGCCCGCGGCCTGCGCGACGGCAACTTCATCAAGCAGCCCCAGGTCACGCTGGTCGTGATGCAGGTGCGCGGCAACCAGGTGTCGGTGCTCGGCATGGTCAACCGGCCGGGGCGTTTCCCGATCGACATCACCGGCATGCGCGTCTCGGAGCTGCTGGCACAAGCCGGCGGGGTGGCCGCCGGTGGCAGCGACGTGGTCACGCTCAGCGGCACGCGCGACGGCAAGCCCTGGCGCACCGAAGTCGACATGCCGGCGCTGCTCGCGCGCGGCCAGGGTGACGACCCGGTCGTCAGCAACGGCGACGTGATCTTCGTCGACCGCATGCCCACGATCTACATCTACGGCGAAGTGCAGCGCCCCGGCGCCTTGCGCCTGGAACGTGACATGAGCGTGATGCAGGCGCTCGCGGCGGGCGGTGGCCCGACCTTGCGCGGCACCGAAAAAGGCCTGCGGGTGCACCGCAAGGCGAGCGACGGCAAGCTCCTCGCATCGCAACCCGCGCTCGACGACAAGCTGCAGGACGGCGACGTGCTGTTCGTGCGCGAGAGCCTGTTCTGAACCCGACCCCGAACGGAGCACAGCCGTGACCTTGCGACAGTTTCTGGGCATCCTGCGTGCGCGCTGGCTGCTGGCTCTGAGTGTGTTCCTGATCGCGCTCGGCGTGGCCGCCGCGTTGACCTTCGCCCTGCCGAAGAAGTACAGCGCCACCACCTCGCTGGTGCTCGACATCAAGTCACCCGACCCGATCGCCGGGGTGCTGTACCCGGCCATGACGATGCCGAGCTACATGGCGACGCAGGTCGACATCATCGAAAGCGACCGCGTGGCGCTGCGCGTGGTGCGCGGCCTGAAGATGAGCGAGAACCCCTCGATGCGCAGCCAGTGGCAGGAAGACACGAAGGGGCTGGGCAACTTCGAGGTCTGGCTGGCCAACCTGTTGCAAAAGAACCTCGACGTGAAACCCTCGCGCGAGTCGAACGTGGTGCAGATCACCTTCAAGTCGGTCGACGCGCGTTTTTCGGCTGCGGTCGCGAACGCGTTCGCGCAGGCCTATGTCGACACCACGGCCGAGCTGCGGGTCGACCCCGCGAAGCAGTACTCCAGCTTCTTCGACGGCCGCGCCAAGCTGGCGCGCGACGAGGTGGAAAAGGCACAGGCGCGTCTGTCGGAGCTGCAGCGCACCAAGGGCATCATCAACGCCGACGAACGTTTCGACATCGAGACCGCCCGGCTCTCGGAGCTGTCGTCACAACTGGTCGGCCTGCAGGCCCTGAGCGCCGAAAGCCAGAGCCGCCAGAGCGCGGCGCGCAGCACGCCCGACCGCATTGGCGAAGTCATCAACCACCCGGTGGTGTCGGGTCTGCGCGCCGACCTGGCACGCCAGGAAGCGCGGCTGCAGGAGCTCGGTGCCCGCATGGGCGATGCGCACCCGCAGGTCGTCGAGCTCAAGGCCCACATCAACGAGCTGCGCGCAAAACTCGCCCAGGAAACGGTTCGCCTGTCGGGCAGCGTGGCGGTCACCAACGACATCAACCAGTCGCGCGCCGCGCAGATCCGCGCCTCGCTCGAAGTGCAACGCGCCAAGGTGCTCAAGGCACGCGAAATGCGCGATGAGGTGGCCGTGCTGCAGCGCGAGGTCGAGCATGCGCAGCGCGCCTACGACGCCGTCAGCGCGCGCCTGAACCAGAGCAACCTCGAAAGCCAGAACACGCTGACCAACGCGGCGGTGTTGATGCCCGCGACCGAGCCCGCCAAACCTTCGTCGCCCAACCCGGTGTTCAACTTCGTGATCGCAGCGGGCGTCGGCATCTTGCTCGCACTCGCTTTGGCGCTGCTGCGCGAAGCCACCGACAAACGGGTGCGCACCCTCGAAGACATTTCGCGCGACATGGGCCTGCCGGTGCTCGGCATCCTGCTCGGCCGCGAAAAACGCAACCTGCTCGGCCAGAAGAAGCGCCACCCGATCCCCACCCGCCTGCTCGGCCGCGCCTCGCTGCGTTCGCCGCGCCTGGCGGCCAAACACTGAGGCGCCCTGATGTTTCGCGACCTGCCCGAGCCCCCGCCGGCTCAAGCCCCCGCCACGCCCCTCGAAGCGCCGCAGTCCATCGGTGCGCTGATCGGCGGCGCCAGCGCCCTCAGCGCCGACAAGGTGGAGAAGATCCTCGCGCACCAGCGCCAGCACAAGCTGCGCTTCGGCGAGTCTGCCGTGGCGCTGGGTTTCGCGAACGAAGACGACGTGGTGCGCGCGCTCGCCACCCAGTTCCAGTACCCGCTCACGCCCTCGCAGCCGCACGGCGTGTCGCCCGAAGTCTTGGTGGCGCACCGGCCATTTTCACCACAGGCCGAAGTCTTTCGTGGCATTCGTGCGCAGATCATGCTGCGCCTGCACGGCCCGCAGATGCCGCCGCGTGCCATCGCCGTGGTGAGCCACGACAGCGGCGACGGGCGCAGCTACTTCGCTGCCAACATCGCCGCCGCCTTCGGCCAGATCGGCGGGCGCACGCTGCTGATCGACGCCGACCTGCGCAACTCGCGCCAGCACAGCGTGTTCGGCGTGGACAACCGCACCGGCCTGTCGACGATGCTGGCGGGCCGCGGCGCCGCGCACACGATCGTGCCGGTGCCGGGCCTGCCGAGCCTGTTCGTGCTGCCCGCCGGCATCGTGCCGCCGAACCCGCTGGAGCTGATCGAACGCCAGGCCTTCGGCCTGCTGATGGCCGACGTGCTGCGCAAGTTCGACCACGTGGTGGTCGACACCCCCGCCTTCGCACTCGGCATGGACGGCCCGGTGCTCGCCGCCAAGTGCGGCGCCGCGCTGCTGGTGGCGCGCCGCGACCGCAGCCACATGGCTGCCGTGCAGGACCTGGTGGCCACCTTGTCGGAAGGGCCAGCCGAACTCGCCGGGGTGATTTTCAATGAATACTGAATCGTCCGCACTCGATACACGTCGACCCGCCTGGGACCTGCTCGGTGCACGCGGTGAGCGCCTGCCGCTGATCGTGCTGCTGGCGGGGCTGGCAGCGATGGCGCTGCCGACATTGTGGGAACTCACGAACACCATCTGGAGTGGCGACGAACAAGGCCACGGGCCGGTCATTCTGGGGGTCGCGTTGTGGCTGATGTGGCGCGTCCGCACGCCATTGGCCGCTCTGCCGTATGCACCGGCCGCGTTCGGCGGCGGCACGCTGCTGGCGTTGGCGCTGGTGTGCCATGTCATGGGTCGCTCGCTCGAGATCGTGCAACTCGAGGTCGGTGCCTTGATCATCGCCGCCGCCGCGCTGCTGCTTCTGGTGCGCGGTTGGCCCGGCCTGCGCCTTGCGCTGTTCCCGCTGTTCCTGCTGATGTTCATCGTGCCGCTGCCGGGTGTGTTCGTGCAGACCATCACCGTGCCGCTCAAGACCGCGGTGTCGTACATGGCCGAGTGGCTGATGTACGGCCTGGGTTACCCGGTGGCACGCACCGGCGTGATCCTCGCGGTGGGCCAATACCAGCTGCTGGTGGCCGACGCCTGCGCCGGCCTCACGTCGATGTTCACGCTCGAATGCCTGGGCCTGGTCTACGTGAACCTGATCGGTCACCACTCCACGCTGCACAAGACCTTGCTGGCGATACTGATCCTGCCCATCGCCTTCCTGGCCAACGTTGTGCGGGTCGTGATTCTGGTTCTGGTGACTTACCACTTCGGCGACGCCGCAGGCCAGGGCTTCGTGCACGGCTTTGCGGGCATCGTGCTGTTCGTCGTGGCCACGGCCTTGATGTTCGGCACCGACAACCTGCTGGGCCTGCTCAGGCTGGGCCGGCGCACTGTGGCGGCGGGCGCATGAGCAGCGTGATGCACGGTGGCGGCGACGCGCCCGCTCTTTCGCCGCCGTCGCGAGGTCTGCCCATGGCCACGGCCCTGCTCGCTGCCGCCTTGCTGGTCGGTACGCTGCCGGCCGCGCATTGGTTGCGGCCTACCCACCGCACGGCCGACATCAAGGGCGCCATCGATCTGGCCGTTCAGGTTCCGGCACGTTTCGGAGAGTGGCGCGAAGACACCAGCCTCATCCCGCTGCTGCCCGACCCGGGCCTGCAGGCCACGCTCGACGCCACTTACTCGCAGGTGCTGGCCCGAACCTACGTGAACAACCGCCAGCAGCGGGTGATGTTGTCGATCGCCTACGGCAACGACCAGAGTTCGGAAGCCACCGCGGTGCACCGGCCGGAATTCTGCTATCGCTCGCAGGGCTTCACCGTGACCGACGCCGGCCTGGCCAGCGTTCCGCTGGCCGGCCACACCCTGCAGGTGCAGCGGCTCGTGGCACAACTCAGCGGCCGCTACGAGCCCATCAGCTATTGGGTCACGCTGGACGAAACCGCCACGCTACCCGGCCTGCGCCGCAAGCTGCAGCAGATTCGCTACGGCATGCAGGGTTTCATCGCCGACGGCATGGTGATGCGGGTGTCCACGGTCGGCCTGCCCGATGCGCCAGCATTCGAATTGCAGGACCGCTTCGTGGCGCAGTTGAGCAGCGCCCTTCCGGATCGACTCAGGGCCCGCTTCTTCGGCCTGTGAGCCGTTGAAGTTCACGATGATTGCCGCTCCCTTGAGCCTCCGGCGTGTTGCCGTCAGCAGCGCGGTGCTCACCGCCGAAAGCGTTCTACGCCTGGGCCTCACGGCAGCAGTGGCGTTCTGGATCGCACGCAGCCTCGGGCCGGCGCAGTTCGGTCTGCTCAACTTCGCGTCGGCCTTGATGGTGATCTTTCTCGGCGTGTCGACACTCGGAATGGAGGTTCCCCTGGTCTCGCGGCTCGCCCAGGGGCAGCCCTCCGGCCCTTTGCTCGGTGCAGCGCTGGTGCTGCGCGCCGGCGCAGCTCTCGGCGCACTCGCCTGCTGCGCCGCGCTGGGAATCGCGCTGCACGCCGACGACCCGCAGGCGCTGGCGGTCACGCTGATCGTTGCGCTGGCCGTGCTGGGTTATGTGCCGAGCGTGTTCGACAGCTGGTTCAAGGCCCGTGTCGAAGCCTTCGCACCCTCGCTGGTGCGCCTTGTCGTGACAGTGTTGTCGATGGCGGCCAAGCTGCTTTGTCTGAGCTGGGGCGGCGGTGTGGTCGCGCTGGCGTGGACCGTGGCGTTCGAGGCCTTGCTCTACGGCACGTTGCTGAGCGTGGTGTGGTGGCGCTCAGGGGTGCACCGGCCGATGCCGCTGCACTGGCCCGCGCGCACGGAGCTGGCGCGCCTGCTGCGCGACAGCTGGCCCTACCTGGTCAGCACGAGCGCCACGGTGTTTGCGATGAAGGTCGACGTGGTGCTGCTGGGGGCCTTGTCTTCACACGCGCAGACGGGTGTCTACAGCGTGGTGCAGAAGCTTTCTGAAATCCTGTACATCGCGCCGGTCGCATTGATCGATTCGGCCTACCCCGCACTGACCCGCAACGCCACCGAGACCGCGGCTTCGGCCGCCGCCCAGGGGCAGTTGTTGTTCGATCTGGCCGCCGCGTGCGCGATGCTTGCAAGCGCAACCGGCGTGCTGCTGGCCGGGCCGGCCATCAGCCTGTGTTTCGGCGCCGCTTACGCCGACGCGGTGCCGTTGTTCCATGTGCACGCGTGGACTTGCATCGCGATCGCCCTGAGCGCGGCACGCTACCGCTGGATGGCCACGCTCGGCCTGCATCGGCACGCGGCCCTCGTTACCGTCGCGGGGGCGCTGGCCAGCCTCGCGCTGAACGCGCTGCTGATCCCGCACTTCGGGGCCTGGGGAGCAGCCTGGGCTGCGCTCCTGTCGTCGTTCGGCGCGGGGTTGGCAGCATCGTTCGTGATCCGCGAACTGCGTCCGCTGGGGGTGATGCAGCTCAAGGCCCTGTGGCCATGGCAGCGTTTGCACGCGCGACTTCGGCACCGGCGCGTTGGCCCTCGGGCAGATTCACGATGACCAGCGCAGCCGCACCCGGCCGGATCCTGTTCGTGCACCAGTCGTGCGACATGTACGGCAGCGACCGGGTCCTGCTCGACATCGCCGAGGCGGTGACCGACGCAGGCGGCGAACCCATCGTCGCTTTGCCCGGTGACGGGCCACTTTCGGAGGCCCTGCGGTCGCGTCACATCGAAGTGCATGTGCTGAGCGACGCGAACGTGCTCAAACTCAGCCGGGCCAGCCTGACGCCTGCAGGCGCCCTGCGGCTTGCCGCGGCGGTGCCGTCGGCACTGGCGGCGCTCGACCGATGTGTCGATGCCCGTCGCATCGACCGCGTGCATTCCAACACGCTGGCGGTCATGGGGGGCGCTCTCTGGGCGCTCAGGCGCGGCGTGCGGCATCTCTGGCACGTCCACGAAATCGTCGAGCGGCCGCGTTTTGCTTCAATCGTGTTCCCCTGGCTGCTGCGCTACCTCGCCGACGACGTGGTCGGCAATTCGCACGCCACACGCGAGTGGCTGGTGCACGAACAGCCCAGGCTCGCGGCCCGCAGCAAAGTGGTGTGGAATGGCGCAAGCACGACCGACACTCCGACCGACGAAGCCGGGATGGCCAGCTTGCGGCAGACATTTCGCCCCCGCGGAGCACGTGTGGCGATCGGGCTGGTCGGCCGCATCAACCGCATGAAGGGGCACACGCTGCTGATCGAAGCCGCGGAGCGTTTGCACATGCGTGGTTTCTGCGATTTCTCTCTCGTTTTTGTCGGCAGCCCACCCCCTGGTCAAGACATCTTTCTCACGCAATTGCGTGAGCGCATCGCCAACTCGCCGCTGCGCGACCGGATCGTCATTCAAGGTTACATGGACGAGGTGACACCGGCCTACGCCGCCCTCGACATCGTGTGCGTTCCGTCGACCGAGCCCGAAGCTTTCGGCCTCGTGGCGATCGAGGCGATGGCCGCCGGGCGGCCCGTCGTCGCGGCGCGCATCGGCGGCCTGCCCGAAGTGGTGGTCGATGGAGAAACCGGCTACCTGCATCCACCCGGTGACGCGCGCGCCCTGGCGGCTCGCCTGGAAGACTTGTTGACCGACCCGCAGCGCTGCAGCGAGCTGGGGCGGGCAGGCAGGGCCCGCTTTGAGCGCGAGTTCACCGTGGCCGCCATGCGAGAGCGCATGCTGATGTCCTACGGCTTCGGACTGAAGACCTACGAATGAGCATGCAGCGGCGCTACTGGAGCCGCAACGAGCTCGCGCTGCGCGTGCCGCGGCCCTTGTGGTGGCCGGCGCTGTCGATCACCTTCCTGTGCCTGTTCACGCTGTTCGCGCCAGCCGGCTTCATCACCGGCATGAACCTGTACCTGCTGTTGCTCGCCGGCATCGGCTGGCTGGCCACGCGCCAGCCGCTCGACGCGACGCTGGCGCGCGCCGTCGCGCCCTTCGTCGCGGCCATCGTGCTCGGCCTCGTGGCGGGCATCGGCGCCGACCGCTACCTGTATTTCAAAGACGCCTGGTACTACTCGAACCCAGCCGTGATCATCGCGGTCGGCTTCGTGCTCGGGCGCTTGCTGAACGACGTGAAGCGCGGGCTGCGCGCGTTCGTGGTCGGCGGCACGCTGGTGGCGCTGTACCACCTCATCCCGTTCGCCATTCACCCCGACCTGCTGCTGCGGCAGGCCACGCAGATTCGTGCATTGACCGGCACCGGTTATTACGCCACCTCGCTGGTCGTGATCGTGCTGTTCGGCTGGTGGGGCCGCTGGCGTTCCGCGCTGGGCCTGTCGCCGGCCTTCGCGTGGCTCGCCCTGGTGCTGTGCGGCGCGTCGACGGTGTTGAGCTTCTCGCGCACCATGGCGATGGTGGTTCTGCTCGGCGGCCTGGCGATGGGCGGTTTCTTCGCACGCCGCGAGTGGCTGCGTGTCGGCCTGTTCGTCGCCGCGCTGCTGATCGGCTTGGGTGTGCTGCAAGCCGCCGTGGACACCAGTTCGGTTCAGGCCAAGCGTTCGTTCATCGGCAAGCTGGCGCGCTCTACCGAAGAACTTTCGGTGCAGGACTACACCACCCGGCTCGACATCAACACCAACTGGCGCGGCTACGAAACCTCACGCGCGCTCGACAGCTGGGCCCAGGCCGGGCTGGCGAAGCAGGTCTTCGGTCAGGGCTTCGGCGCCCAGGTCGACCTGGGCCTGTTCCAGAACCTGTCGAACGACTCGCGCGCAGCGGTTCGTTTCATCCCGATCTTCCACAACGGTTATGTCTACCTGCTGGTCAAGACCGGCGTCGTGGGCGTGCTGCTGTACCTGGGTGCCCTTTGGTGGATGTACCGCATCGGCCGGCGCACGGCCGGAGGCGGCAGCGACGACCCCGCCACGTTGCAGGGGCGCGCCTTGCAGGGTTGCGTGGTGGTGCTGGCCGTCAGCACCTGGGTGGTGGCGGGTGCGTTCAACAAGTTCGACATGTTCTCGTTCCTGATGCTGATCGGCTTCCTGCTCGCGGCGCGCGCGCCCGTCGCAGCACGCGCGTCATGAGGCCGCCGACGCGTCGTCAGTTGCTGCACCAGGGAGCCGCCGCCGCACTCGCGCCGCTCGCTCTTGGCGGGGTTGCACCGGCCCGCGCTGGCATAGCGCGGGCCGATGACTTTCGCGGCGGCGCTCTCAAGGGCTTCGTGCTGGGCGGCGTCGAGCGCGACATCACCCTGCTCGATGCGATGGCCACACTCGACGCCAACGTGGCCCGGGTCTTCTTCCCGTTCCGCCGCTGCCGCGACTGCCGCCAGTTCGGTCGGGCCGACAACGACGTTCAGGCGCTGCGCCGCCTGCTCGACCGCGCCGCACGGCTCGGTATGCGCCTGGTCGTGGTCGGCTCGTTCGACGGCATCGACGCCCCCGGGTTCTGGGCAGACGCCGCGTTGCGCGCGAGCTTCGTCGAGAACTGGGGCTGGTTCGCCGGCACCTTCGCCGAGCACCCGGGCCTGGGCGGGCTTGACCTGATGAACGAGCCCAACCCGCCATGGCCAGGCGGCGAGATTCGCGGAGCGCAGGCCTTGTGGCAACCGCTCGCCCAAGCCGCGATCGATGCGGTGCGCGCTGCCGGTTCGGCGGTGCCGATCGTGTTCGAGCCGGTTGCCGGTGGCAACACGCTCGGGCTGACGGGCATGCGGCCGTTCGCCGACCGCAACGTCGTCTACAGCATCCACTTCTACACGCCGCACGACATCACGCACCAGCGAGTTTCAGCGCCGTGGCAGCAGGTGATCCCGTACCCGGCAGAAGCGGAATGGGGTCTCGGCCGCTGGGACGCCGAGCTCGGTGCCAGCCGCATCGACCTGGCGCGGCTCGAACGCGAGCTGCGCCTGGCGGTCGCATTCCAGGCCCGCCACGACGTGCCGATCTACGTCGGCGAATTCAGCTGCGTGCGCTGGGCCCCGAACGGCTCGGCGCAACGCTGGGTCGCGGACTGCCTGGCGCTCTTCACCAAATATTCATGGTCGTGGACTTACCATGAGTTCCGCGGCTGGCCAGGCTGGGACGCCGAGATCGAAACCGGCGACCCGGCCGCAGCCACGCGGTCGATCGACGCGCCCGTGATGCGAAGCCTGCGCCAGGCCATGCGCGGCGACGCACGATGACCGTGCGCCTTTCACTTTCCCCACCCATGACCTCCACCGCACCGGCGCGACGCCGCATCCTCATCTCTGCATTCGCCTGCTCGCCGCTGTGGGGCTCGGAGCCCGGCGTGGGCTGGCGCTGGGCGCTGGAGCTGGGGCTGCACCACGACGTGACGGTGCTGACCCACGCCTACTTTCGCGACCAGATCGAACCGCTGAGCTTGCGGGGAGACACGCCCGGTGTGTCCTTCGAGTGGTTCGTGGTGCCGGGCGCCCTCGGCCACCCGCACCACCAGCTCAACTCGCGCACCTACTATTGGCTGTGGCAATTGGCGGCGCGCCAGCACGTGAAGGCGCTGCTGTTGCGCAGCCCGCAAGACGTGATCCACCACCTGACCTGGGGCACCTACCGCTTCCCGAGTTTCCTGGGCGGGCTCGGCGTGCCGCTCGTGACCGGCCCGGTTGGTGGCGGCGAAACGGCTCCGTGGCGCTTGTGGCGGCACTGGCCGTGGCGCGAGCAGCTCTTCTACGGCGCGCGCCAGCTGTCGATCGTGCTCAGCCGCTGGGACCCGTTCGTGATGTGGTCGATGCGCCAGGCCGCCTGCGTGCTCACCAAAACGCACGAGACCCGCGCCGCGCTGCCGTGGTTCGCACGCCGCAAGGCGTTCGAAGCGAGCGAGATCGGTGTGCCCCCGGTCGGGCCGCTGCCCTCGCGGGTGCGCGACGCTGCCGCACCGCTCCGCTTGTTGTATGCCGGCCGCCTGATCGGTGGCAAGGGCGTGCCTTACCTGTTGCCGATGATGAAGACCCTGGTGGAACAAGGCGTGGCGGTGCACCTCACGCTGGCCGGCGACGGCCGGCTCGACGCGTGGGTGCGGCGCCAGATCGAAACGCTCGGCCTCGCGTCGTTCGTGCAGCTCGCCGGCAAGGTGCCGCGCGAACGCATGCAGGCGCTCTACGACGCGAGCGACCTGCTGGTGTTCCCGAGCTGGCACGACTCGAGCGGCAACGTCGTCACCGAAGCGATGGCGCGTGGCGTACCGGTGTTGTGCCTGGACCTGGGCGGCCCGCGCTATGCGGTCGACGCCGCGTGCGCGCGTATCGTGTCGACCGCCGGCCTCGACGAAGACGGCGTGGCCGACGCGCTGGCCGCGCAGGTGAAGCTGCTGGCCGACGACCGCAGCGCACTCGCCGCGATGTCGGCCGCCGCGCTGCTGCGCATCGGCGAGATGACCTGGGCGCAGCAGGTCGCGCGGGCCTACACGATCATCGGCGCACAGCTCGGCTGGCAAGCGGCAGCGCCCGTCGCACCGGCCGAACACGGCATCGGCGAGGTGGCTTGTGTTTGACCTGCGCCCTGCCGTTCGCATTCTCGGCATCCGCGGTGTGCCCGCGGCCCACGGCGGCTTCGAGACCTTCGCCGAACAGCTCGCGCTGCACCTGGTGGCGCGCGGCTGGCGGGTGGTCGTGTACTGCCAGGAAGACGGCCCGGGGGCGACCACACACGACGAATGGCGCGGCATCGAGCGTGTGCACATCCACGCCACCGCACCCGGCGCGCGCGGCACCATGCAATTCGACTGGCGCGCGATTCGAGACGCGGCGCAGCACCGCGACCTGTGCCTCACGCTCGGCTACAACACCGCACTCTTCTGCACCTGGTTGCGCCTGCGCAGCGTGCGCAACGTGATCAACATGGACGGCATCGAGTGGTCACGTGCCAAGTGGGGGCCGTTCGCACGAGCCTGGCTCTGGCTCAACGAACGTGCCGGTTGCGTGCTCGGCAACCACCTGGTGGCCGACCACCCCGAAATCGCCGCGCACCTGGCCACGCGCACACGCACCGACAAGATCACGATGATTCCCTATGGCGCCCTGCCCATCGACGAAGCGCCGCAGAAAGACCTGCCCGGGCTCGGCCTGGAGCCCGGCCGCTACCTGACGCTGATCGCCCGCCCCGAGCCCGAGAACTCGGTGCTCGAAGCGGTGCAGGGCTTCTCGCGCGCGCGCCGCGGCGTGCAGTTGGCGGTGCTCGGCCGCTACGACCGGGCCGTGCCGTACCACGCGGCGGTGCTGCAGGCCGCCGGCCCCGAGGTGCGTTTTCTCGGTGCGATCTACGACGCGCCGCTCGTGCGCGCGCTGCGCTTTCACAGCCTGGCCTACGTGCACGGCCACCAGGTCGGTGGCACCAACCCGTCGCTGGTGGAAGCACTCGGCGCGGGCAACGCGGTGCTGGCGCACGACAACCGATTCAACCGCTGGGTCGCTGGCGCAGCGGCGCACTACTTCAGCGATGCCGACGGCTTCGACGCACTGCTCGGGCGTTTGCTCAGCGACCAGGAAGCCCAACACGAAATGCGCCACGCCAGCCGCGCGCGCCACAGCCAGGCATTCACCTGGCCGCAGGTGCTCGAGCGCTACGAAGCGCTGCTGATGCAGCAGCAGCCGACCTGAAAGGTCACTGCAAACTGAACTGCAGGTAACAGGAGGCGGACGTGGCCCGGTACGCGTAAGACAGCGTGGTGTCGGCGCTGCGCCGCTCGTGGCGCAGGTCGCAACCGGTGCCCAGGCTGCGCATGGCCTGATAACGGAGGCCAACGCCGAACACATACAACCGGTCGCCCCCACCCACCTCCTGCGCGCCACCACCGCCGATGGCCAGACTGTTGGTCAGGCGCCGCTGCATCACGCGCAGGTTGCTGGTGGCGCGGATCTTGGCGCTCCAGTCGTAGGTGGCGTCCACGGCCAGCGTGGTCGACAGCTGGCTGTCGTTGCCGACGGCTGTGGCCTCGCTGCCGCTGAAGCGGTAGAAGCTGGTTTCGTTGCCGGTGTCGCGCACCGCCGAGGTGTTGAAACCGAGCTTGCCGGTGGGCCGCCAGTTCCAGACCAGCGAGCCGGTCAGACCGTCGATGTCACGCTGGGTCGCCGCGTCGTGGCGCTGCTTCGTGACGCTGGCGCGCGCCTGCACGCTGCTGGCGCCCGTCGCGACCCAGGTGGCCGTCAGATCGAAGTCGCCGCGGTCGAAACGGTCGGCGCGGTAGCTGTCGCTGCCGGTGCGCACGCCGCGTGGATAGCGCGCGTGCGTCTGGCGCACGCCGGCGCCCAGCGAGAGCGCACCACTGGGCCGCCAGACCAGGCCGAGCGAGTACGAGTCCTGCGAGTTCTCTTGCGTCGCATAGGCGTCGTTGTCGTAGCCGAGCGAACGGTGCGTCACCGAGCCGTCGAGCGAAAGCAGCGAAACCAGCCCGAGCTTCGCCGTGGCCATGAACTGCTGCGAGGTTTCGCGCGCCGGCACACGCAGCGAAGCGTCGGTCGACGCGCCGAAGTCGACCAGGTTGACGTTGCGCGCGTAGTCGAGGCTGGCGGCGATCTCGCCGACCGTCGTGCCTGCCAGGCGCAGTTGCAGGCCCTGCCCGTCGTTGTCGAGCTCGTGGTTGTTCTTGTAGCGGTTCAGGCGCAAGGCGCCCGAGCCGGTGAAGCGCCAGCGGCCGAAAGGCTGGTCGATGCCGGCGGTCAGCGCGGTGCTGGAGATCAGGTCACGCGAGGCGGTTTCATTCACCGGCACACGGTACACGTTGGTCTGCGCCGAGACCGTCTGCGCCACACCCAGCGTGAAGGGATCGATGGCCGCGTGCGCCAGCGCGGGCAGCACCAGCGAAACCACCGCAGCGATCAGCCCGCCGCGGCGCGCGGGTTCAGTACGCATGCCGGTCGGCGACCACGAGCTTGATGGTGCGGGCGATGATCTGGAGGTCCAGGCCGAGCGACCAGTTGCGCAGGTAGTCGAGATCGAACTCGACACGCGCGCGCATCTTGGCCACGGTGTCGGTCTCGCCGCGGTGGCCGTTCACCTGGGCCCAGCCGGTGATGCCGGGGCGCACCTTGTGCCGCACCATGTAGGCCTTGACGAGCTGCGCGTACTGCTCGTTGTGCGCCACCGCGTGCGGGCGCGGGCCGACGATGCTCATGTGGCCCTGCAGCACGTTGATGAACTGCGGCAACTCGTCGAGCGAAGTCTTGCGCAGGAACGCGCCGAAGGGTGTGATGCGCGGGTCGCCGCGGGTGGCCTGGCGCACCACCTTGCCGTCGTCGGCGGCACGCATCGAGCGGTACTTGTAGACCACGATCTCGTCGCCGCCGAGGCCGTTCCGGCGCTGCTTGAAGATCACCGGGCCGGGCGAACTGAGCTTCACGCCCACGGCGAGCAGCAGCATCAGCGGCGCCAGCAGCACGAGGATGATGCTGGCCAGCACCACGTCGCTCAGGCGCTTGACGGCGTCGTTGATGCCGGTGAACGGCGTTTCGCAGATGCCGACGACCGGCAAGCCGTTCACGTCCTGCAAACGCCCTTGGATGATGCTGATGCCGAACACGTCGGGCACGAGGTAGACCGAGGCGGTGGTGCCTTGCAGCGATTCGAGCAGCCCGACGATGCGCGGCTGCGAGCCGAGCGGCAGCGTGATGTAGACCTCGGACACACCCTGGCGCTGCACATGGGCGGCCACGTCGGCCAGGCCGCCCAGGCGAAGGCGCACGGCCTCGGCAGCGATGCGGTCACCGCTGCGGTCGTCGAAAAAACCGCCGATCTCGGTGCGAACGTCGGCACGCGACTGCAGCGCGTGGGCGGTCTTGACCGCCAGCGCACCGGCACCGACGATCACCGCGCGCCGCGCCGCCCGCGGCTGGCGCGCCTGCCACTGCAAGAGGTCGCGCCCGGCCAGCACCACGAACCAGTGGATCAGCGGCGTGGCCAGCGCCCAGGCCATGATCACCGGCCACTCGTAGAGACCGAGGCTGCGCGTCGCATAGCCGCAGAACACCAGCAGCATCAGCAAGGTCAGCCACGACAGCACGATGTCGACCGCCGACGACAGCGGCCGGTCGCGGAAGTGGTCGGTGCCGGGGAAGGTCAGGGCCACCACGAGCAGCAGCAGCACCATCGACGCGCGCGAGAATTCTTCACCGTAGTACGCGTGGGCACCGACCAGCACGGCGGCGTTGATGCCCGGTTCGAGCACGGCCGCGATGAACCCGGCCACCGACTGGGGCTGGTTGCGAAACAGCCGCCGCCCGGTCGGCGCGGCGAACATGCGCAGCGGCGTTTCAGGCACGGCGCTGCGCGGCGGCTCGGGGCTGATCACAGGCTCGACGGTGCTGGATTGCGACATCCGGGTGCAGGAGACAAAAGGCTTAAGACCGGCGGGCCGGAGGAAGCCAGAGAAGTTATGCGCCGGGCATGACCTGCCAGTGAATCGCCCGACCGAGCGCCGCATGATCCGAACGGCTCATGTCACGCGCGACACTTTGCCGCGCCCACCTGCGGCGTCTGCGCCAAACGGATCACTGTCACGAAGCCTGCACCGAGTTCTTCTAGGCTCGCTGCATGGACCTCACCTTCACCTCTTTTCGTGCGCGCCCAGCGGCACCGGCCCGGAACTTCCGGCGTGCCCTGACCCTGGTGGCAACCGCCCTCGGCCTGCTCGCGGGCAGCTCGATGGCGGCGGCCCAAGGTTTCATCGTGAAACTCGACTCCGCGCCCGACAGCGCCTTGCAGGCGCGCCAGCTCGTCGCTGGCAACGCAGCCCTCAACGCCCGGCCGCGGCCGCTGGGCAGCCACTGGTACCTGCTCTCCACCGTGAAGGCGCTGCCAGCATCGCAGGCCACGGCGCTGGCCACGAAGCTGCGCAGCACACGGCACGTGCAGCACGTGTTCCGCAACACGCGCGAATCGCTGACGGCACTGCCGAACGACACGCTCTACGCGAGCGAACAATGGTGGCTGGCGAACGCCAGCGCCACCGAAGCGGCGGTGCCCGGCCTGCCGCCGGCCTGGGACCGGTCCACCGGCCACCCGGTGTCGGGCACGGCGCCCATCGTGGCGGTGCTCGACTCGGGCTACACACCGCACCCCGAGCTCGACCCGCACTGGGTCTTGCCCGGCCACGACTTCGTCAGCCAGACCGCCTATGCCAACGACGGCAACGGTGCCGACAACGACGCGCTCGATCCGGGTGACCGGCTCACGGCCGCAGAAGCAGCCGCCGACCCCACGCTCTGGGACGGCTGCGAAGTGCGCGAGCGCAGCAGCTGGCACGGCACGATGATGGCCGGGCAGATCGGCGCCACGAGCAACAACGCGGCCGGGGTGGCGGCCATCAACTGGAACGGCCGCATCCTGCCGGTGCGGGTGGCCGGCAAGTGCGGCGCGGCGGTGGCCGATGTGGTCGACGGCCTGCGCTGGGCCGCGGGCCTGGACGTGAGCGGCGTGGCGCGCAACCTGCAACCGGCGAAGGTCATCGTCATCGGCGTGGCCGGCTTCGAGCCCTGCGACCTGAACCACCCGAACCCGGCCGTCGCTGCTGCAGCGCGCCTCTACACCGACACGCTGGCCGAGGTGCGCGCCCAGGGCGCGCTCGTGGTGGCAGCGGCGGGCAACCAGCGCAGCATCGTCGGCCGACCGGCGTCGTGCGCCGGGGCCTTCGCGGTGACGGCGTTGAACCGCCAGGGTTTCAAGGCCAACTACGCCAACTACGGCGCGCAGGTGGCACTGGCCACGGTCGGCGGCGACGCGGCAAGGGGCGCCAGCTGCGACACCCAGCTCGCCGACACGGGCCTCGTGACCACCAGCAACGAAGGCAGCGGGCCGATCGGCAACTTCGGTTACGCGGCCGGCAGCGGCACAAGTTTCGCAGCGCCCCTGGTGGCCGGTGTGGCCTCGCTCATGTGGGCGTCGAACCCGGCGCTGACGGTGGCGCAGATCGAAGCCGGGCTCCGGGCTTCGGCGCGGCCGCATGTGAAGGTGCCGATCTTGCAGGCCTGCAGTTCGACCGGCAACTTCGGGCGTTGCCAATGCAGCACGTCGAGTTGTGGTGCCGGCATTCTCGATGCCGACCAGGCGCTGCTGTACGCCGCGGCCCCGGCGAGCTACACCGCGCCTTCGCGCGTGGCGCCCGAGCTCGACACCGCAGCGATCCGGCAGTGCGCCGTTGCACTTGGCTTGCCCTTGCCTGAGCCTGCCCCACCAACACCGGAACCGGCGCCTTCGGCACCCACGTCGAGCGGGGGCGGCGGCGGTGGCGCGATCGACCCTTCCGGCATCTTCCTGATGCTGCTGGCGCTGTCGGTGCTGGCGCTGGCGCTGCAGCGCCGGCAGGGGTAGCACGCAAGGGGCGTCACACCGGCGTCACGGGCCGGGATGAACATTCGCCCTCCGCGCCATCGATGGCGCCGTGGAAAGCTGCCGATGGAACAAGTGCATTCGCCAGACGCTGCTCGAGAGATTGCATCGTTTCGTGAAAAGCTCAGGGCCTTCCGGGACCGTGGCACCAGCCTGGCGGCCCGCAGCGCGGCTCCCGATTCGCAGGTGGGCCCGGAAAGCAAACGCCGGCCGGGTCAGCCGGGCAAACCGGACACTCGCGATGCGCCAGACACCGTCTGGAGCGACACGCAATGGACCGACACCGTATTCGACTCGGGGGATCGCTGACGTGACCACACAGGCGGTGGGTTTCAATTGCCGCGCGTGCGCAAGCCCGACCAGCGCGAGAATCTGGGGCGGTGCCGAGTGCTCGGCATGCGGCTCGGTTTCGATGCAGACGCTCCCCAGTAACAGCGAGATCGCCGCCTTCTATGCCACCTATAACGACGGATACACGGGCGGTGGCGCTTCGGGTGGCACGAACCTGATGCGTTACGGGCGCCGGTATCTTGACCTCGTGCAAAAGCACGCCGCCAAGTCTGGCCGGCTCATCGATGTTGGCAGTTCGAACAACCCATTTCCGAACCTGGCAGCGGCCAGCGGGTTCGACACGACGGTGATGGACTTCGTGCGGCCGCGGGCGCTCTCGAACCAAGTGAAGTTCGAGGCAAACAACATCAACGAAAGTCGCGCTGTGGAGGTAGGCCGGAACAGTTTCGATGTCGTCACCTGCTGGGCCGTTCTCGAACATCTGCCCGATCCCCAGCTCTCAGCGAGCGTCTTGGCGGGACTGTGCAGACTGGGGGGCACGCTGCTTCTATCGACCCCCGAGATAGGCACCTCGCTCACGCGCCACTCCATCGGCCGCTCGCCGTGGTTCTATCCACCCGAACACCTGTGTCTGCTTTCACCTGCAGCGGTAAGGAAAATGTTCGAGCCGCTCGGCTGCGAGATGCAAACCGCGGCTCGGCTGGAACTCAACCCTCTGCGCTATGCCGCGCGCTACGGTGTCGGCCTGGCCGAGGCGGCCGTTGGCTTTCCGCTGAAGACACTCGCGCCCCGACTTTGGCAGCGCATGCGTGACTCGCGTCTGCATGCGTTTCAGGGCATCAGCTACTTTGTGCTGAAAAAGACGGGGCCCCTGACGTAGCTGCGTGGCTGTCACGAGCAACCCGGGGGCCTGCGCTGGACTCCGTTGCGCCGAGCAACCTTTGCTGGTGAAGGCGCACGTTCACTCTCTGGACGGATCAGGCTTGCCGCTCGGGCACCCCCCTGGACGGCCGGGTCACGCCCCGGTCATGAGCGCACCGTACGCTCAGTTCGCTTTCGTCCGGCGACAAAGCAGTGCAAGCCACGTGAAAGACGCGCGCAAGCTGACCCTTGGTCCAGCTCTTGCGAGCAGAACCGCGGATCGCCACTGGCTGCCCGGCCGAAAGCTCTCATTGCAGATCACCTCGGGCAGGCGGTTGCGGGTTGATCGGGGCCACCCGAGATCCGTGTTCAACACGTCGGCGGATCGACCTTCGCCAGCCGCCCGAGCTCGGGCTTTGCGAGTGCCCGCACGTCGGCGATGCGGGCCGCCAGCCACCCCAATGCGAACCAGGCGGCAGGGTCCAACGTGACGAGCGACTGGTAGCGCGCGCGCGCCACGAAGAGATCGTTGAGTTCACCCATGCGGTCCTGAAACGCGGTCAGCGCGTTCAGATACCGCTCGGCTTGTCGGCGCTTCAGCAAGGGCGCGAAAAATTCGACGGCGTAGCGCTGACGCTTGGCGCGTTTGCGCAGTGCATGCAGGCTGGCCTCGTCGAGTTCATCGAACGACTGCCAGTCGGCGACCAGGCGTCGGTGCCAGCGGCTGAGCCGCCGTTGCACGTTGCGGCGAAAGATCGGTGCATCGTCGGGAGCCGGGCCGCTCGCCTGCGCTTCGCCTGACCCAGCGACGGCGGCAACGAGCCCGACCGCGGCTTCGTCCGGCTGGTCCACGACGGTGCCGCTCTGTTCGCCAAGCGCTTCGTCCAGGCTCACGCGCCAGGCGATCCATGCAAGGAAGATTCGTTGCGCTTCGGCGCTCCCGACGGCCGCGACAGGGTCGGGGCCGTCTGCGGCCGCCGGAAGCGCCAACGGTGGCGCACCAAACTTCGCAAGCTGCGCCACGACGCCGTCGTCCAACACATCACGATCGCGGGACAAGCCGAGCGTCGCAAACAAGCGCCGAAGGCCGTCGACGAGTTCCGCCGGCGGCAACGACGCCCATCCTTGAAAGCTGCGCACTGCACTGCGGATACGGCGGATGCCGACACGAAGCTGGTGAACGTGCTCCACGCGCAAGGCAGGGTCGCCTTCGATCAGGCCGATAGCGTTGCACGTGATCTGCGCGAGACATTCGTCGACCACGGAGCCAAAGGACTCGGTCACCAAGGCACGGCGCGCGTAGCTCGGCTGGCTAGCCTTTCTCAGCGGCGGGAACGGTGACCCTTCGGCGAGCCGGTCACCGCGCTCTGCCTTGCTGCGGGGGTCGTAGATCAAACCGAAGCGCTTGCGCCAGCGTTCGGCAAGGGCGAGCAGCGCATCGGCCGATCCCGATACCAGCTCGAACTCGATCTCGCGCACCCGCTGGGCAGCGCCCGCCGACAGGATGCGCCCTTCATCGAAGGCAACTTCGACGACCGCGCCTTGCGTGCGGATCTTCCGGGTGGTACGCCGAACTTCGGTCTGAAAACGCACCACGGGTTCTATGCCGTCAGCGCGCGCGCGGCGCAGCAGGGCGATCAGTTGGTCGCCGATCGGCGTGCCGGCGTGCTCGGATGCGTCGTGGCTGGCATCTGGCCGCACCACTTCATGCTCGAAACGCTCCAGCGGGTTCGCCCCTGGGGCCTTCAAGGTTTGAATCCAGCGGCGGCCTTCACGCCGCAGGCGCCACGCGATGCCTTGTCGCGCCAGGCGCCGATCGTCGGTGTCCAGATATCGCGCCGCGAGCGACATGCGCTGAAGGGTGGCCGTTCCCCGGGCCATTTCAGCCACCACAGCGGCGCGTGCACCCGCGGGCACGAGAAATTTCAGTTCGACTTCAGTCTGGCTCTTCACAGCGGCTACCGGCAACATTGAACGAATTGGCACGCTGCCGGACCGTCTGGCGAGACCTGGCGCGTTGATGAATGGAGAGGCACGATCCTACGCGCTGCGTCGTGCAGCAGGCATCGAATCAGCACACGTCAGGCCAGGACAGGTGAACGGGTGGCGGCGTCGCGGTTGTCCTGCCGACAAAGTGCTGCTTGCGTCGTCTGGCCACGCGCAGACGCCACGCCACCGAGCCAGTACGCAAACTTCCGGTGGTCGAGCACGGTGAGCGATACCTGATCAGCTCGTTTGTTCGTTCGCGCGCAAACCCCCTGGTCGATGTAGACATAGGAGTTGTGAACCGTCACGTCACGAACCGGCGAGTGCCCGGCATACGTGATCGGTATGTCGGCCATGGGCGTGGGGCTGATCCTGACCGAGTGCTGCGCGAACCGAAGCTGCATCAAGTCGGTCTTGAGTGCCGCACTCAACCGTGCCCTTGAGGAGGTGATGTGGTCCGCCTTGTGCACGCAGATCGTCTCATCGGCCGTTGAGCCGCTGTGTCGCAGGTTCGCCGGTGGCAAGTCGCCGTGGGTCACGCTGAACGGGACATCGCCTCCAACATGGATCGCCAGCGGCAGCTTTGACACTCGCTCGACCAAGCCTTCGACCGCCCTTCGGTGCCTCGCGATCGCCTCGCTGATCCACTCACCCGCGCCGCTCGGGTAGGCTTTCCTGGAGTGCAGGCGGCTCCCATAGCAGTGCAGGAAGTTCAGGAGCATGAGTTCGTGATTGCCGAGCACCGCATGAAACCACGGTTGTTCGATCAGCGACAGCGTAGCGAGCGAGTCGGGCCCGCGATCGATCATGTCACCGACCGAAAAGACCCGATCGCAGCCCGGGTCGAACTCGAGCCTGTTGAGCACTGTTTCGAGCTGGGCTCGATGGCCGTGCAAGTCACCGACGACAAGATCTCGCCCCGTCGTGTTGCCCGGAAGTTGAACCCAACGCCGGACTTTGGAAAGCTTTTTCAACATGGCCCCGCAGGTCGGGAGCAACAACGTGCTGCTTGTTTTGGACTACCTTGGAACGTATCCGTTTCATGTGACAAATCAATGACAGGCCGCGCCTTGCCAAGTGATCCAAAAATCAAGTCGACACGGTCGCTTTCAACGCTGAGGCGATAGACTCTTCGCTGCCGAACCCAAGCACAAATCTTGTCGGCAGCGCGCTCGTGACGACCCCCAACTGGTGGCAACCCAGCGGTTCATTTCACTGGCATCAACTACTTCTGCGCCGTGCGGCGCGACGAGGAAAATTCCGATGCGAACCTTGGCCGACCATGTCTACTTCGATTCTTCTTTTGATACCTTGAGCGAGCTGTCGAATGCCGGCTCGACCCTGGAGAACCCTTACGTCTACGACTCGATCGCGAGGGAGCTGAAAGAGATGGCCTCCCGCGGCCTGCTGAAGATCGTGGACGAGCGACGGAGCGAGGCTGGCCAAGACGGCCTGATCAGCAAGCTGACCTTTCAGCGGCTGCAATAGGCGCGTCAGAGATTTCCTCCGAGGTGTGCAGACAAGTGGTGAGCGCAGGTGACGCGGCAGAGAAGAATTCAGCTCAGCCTGGCGTTCTTCGTGCCGATAGTGATGGGAGTCTGGAGTCAGTTCCAGACACCCACCCGCAAAGCACACCATGCCCGAACGCAGACCTCTTCCGACGGAACTGATGGGCTTTCGGACCGGAGACGGCTCGGGGCCGCTCTCCAGGTTGCTGATCAACCAGTCCCTGTCGCCGGTGTTCCAACCCATCGTGAGCATGCGGGATGGGTCGGTCTACGCCCACGAAGCGCTGATCCGCGGGCCGAAGGGCATGCCCCTGCACACGCCCGACGCCCTTCTTGCCGCCGCCCGCAAGGAAGGGCTGCTGCTCGACTTCGAGATCGCGTGCGTCGCAACCGCGCTGGAGCAATGGTCGGCCTGTGCGCAACCCGGCAGGCTGTTCGTGAACCTCAGCGCGTCTGCGCTGCTCGAACTGGTGCGCGCGCGGTCGGCCGATGCGCTGATGAAGTACGTTCGCAAGCTGGGCCTGCAACCGCGCATGTTGGTGATCGAGATCACCGAGCACGAACACGTCGCAGACATCAAGGCGCTGAGCGAAGCCGTGCAAGAGGTGCAGGCAGCGGGCGTGATGCTCGCTCTCGACGACTTCGGGGACGGCCGCTCGAGCCTGCGTCTGTGGTCTGAACTGCAACCCGACATCGTCAAGATCGACAAATATTTCACCGCAGAGCTGAGCCGTCACGCCAAGAAGCTGCAGACCTTGCGAGCGCTGATGCAGATCGCTGAAATATTCGGTACGTCGCTGGTTGCCGAGGGCATCGAAACCGCCGACGACCTTCGCGTCGTGCGGGACCTGGGTATCAGCCTGGGCCAGGGCTACTTCATGGGCCGACCCATTCCACAGCCGCGCGAGGCGATCGAAGCGCAGGCCATCGAAGTGCTTCGTGACCAGCGCGTTTCGGTGATGCCGGCGATGCGGACGGCTTCTGCCTCGGGTCGACGCCGGGACGTGAAGATCGTTGATGCACCCACCGTGGTACCGCAGACAACCCACGAAGAGATCGACCGCCTGCTGGCGGCCCACCCCGGCCTGCATGCCTTGGCCATCGTCGACCATGGGATTCCCATCGGCCTGATCGATCGCCGTCAGTTCATGGAACGCTATGCGAAGCGCTACTTCAAGGAGCTCTACGGCACCAAGCCTTGCGTCACGTTCGCGAACCTGTCCCCGCGCCTCGTGGAACGTGACCACGACATCGAAGAGCTGGTGGGCATCCTCACCTCACAGGACCAGCGCTACCTGACCGAAGGCTTCATCGTCACTGAAAACGGCCGCTATGTGGGCCTGGGCACGGGGGACCAGCTCGTCCGCACTGTCACGGAGTCGCGGATCGAAGCGGCACGCCACGCCAACCCGCTCACGTTCCTGCCGGGAAACATCCCGATCACCGAGCACATCGAACGCCTGCTTGCAAGCGGCGGCGAGTTTGTGGCCTGCTATGGCGACCTCAACAACTTCAAGCCGTTCAACGACCACTACGGCTACTGGCGCGGCGATGAAATGATCCGGCTCATGGCCAGTCTGTCCATCAGCCACTGCGATGCCCAGCGCGACTTTGTCGGCCATGTGGGCGGCGACGACTTCATCTTGCTGTTCCAGAGTGACGACTGGGAGAGTCGTTGCGAGCGCCTGGTGGAGGCTTTCAACACCGGTGCGGCGGCGCTGTACGACGAGCCGGGTCAGGTGGCCGGTGGCATCGAAGCCGAGGACCGTCATGGTGTCGTCCGTTTTTTCCCCTTCACCAGTCTGTCGATCGGAGCGGTGCGCGTGCGCGAGGGGCAGTTCAGAACCGCCGAGCAGGTTGCGAATGCCGCAGCTTCTGCAAAGCACGGGGCGAAGTCGGCCAACGCCGGCTTGTTCGTGCGGCAGGGCGAGTCGATGCTTGCCGAGTTGACCGACTGATCTGACAACCGACCGCCCGTCGCCTCATAGCAGTGTGAAAAGCGAAGCAAGCAGCGAAGCGTTCTCAAGCCGTGCCTCGAGGCGACGAAGAGGTGTCACATCACGCTGTCAGAATACCGCGGCACGCCAGTCGTGCGCCTTTCCGTCCGCTCACTGAATAAGTGGAGTTCCTCGTGCGATCACTTCTCCATGTCTCGGTGGTTCTGGTTGCAATCAGCACCGCGAGTTGTTCTTCGCAACAGGCCTATTCCACGGGTCAGGCCGTGCAACGGAATGAGTGCAACAAGATCAACGACTTTCAGGAGAGGCAGCGCTGCATGGAGAAAGCGAACATGTCTCATGACGCCTACCAGCGCCAGGTAGAAGCCGCCAAGAACTCCAAGTAGTAGTTCGGCGGCTTGTTTGCGGCGTTGGGTATCACGAGGAACGTCGTGAAGTACGACGATGCGAGCTGGCACCGCGGTGAAGACTTCCCCACGGGTCAACCGGAAGAACACAGCGGGACGCACATCGCACTGTTTCTCAAGTGGTGTTTCATGAAGGGTTGGGCCGGCAAGCATCACCTCGACAGAGAGCCCGAGGCCGTGGCGGCGGTGATCGCTGGCAAACTATCGGCAACCGACTTTTTCTTCGAGTATTGCGACGGCAAACTCGTCTCTGAAATGCTCAATGAAGCCGGCAACACATTCGCGCAGCGCTACTACGGCGACGATGGTCTGTACCTGAACGACTACGCGAACGGCTTTGGCGAACTCATGTACGTCGCCGGCGAGCCGGCCCATGACTTCGGCAAGTTTTCCGCCATGCTGGAAGCGCGGTTCGCGAGCGGCGTTCTGACGAAAAAGCAAGCCAAGCCAAAGCCTTGGTGGCGGATATGGTGACGCCGGATGTTTCATCCTTGCTGTCAAACCTTGGCTCAACATCCGCCACTTCAGGTGCCTGCCCCAGCCACCCTCCTATGGCGACCTGTATGGCGACCAGTTTCTAGAGTTCGCCCCGCTTGCAGAAGCGAATCACGTGACTTTCATTGGTAGGCCGTGTTGGACTTGAACCAACGACCAAAGGATTATGAGTCCTCTGCTCTAACCAGCTGAGCTAACGGCCCGAAGCGGCCGATTGTAGGCAGCGTGCTTTCGCGCCGCCCCGGCTCACTTGCTGCTGAGTGCGTTGCTCACCAGCCGCGAGGTGATGTCGACGATCTGGATCATGCGGTCATAGGCCATGCGCGTCGGCCCGATCACGCCCAGCGTGCCCACGACCTGCCCGTTCACTTCGTACGGCGCCGACACGACCGAGAGTTCCTCGAACGGCACGACCAGGCTTTCGCCGCCGATGTAGATGCGCACGCCCTCGGCGCGGCTGCTCACGTCGAGCAGGCGCATCAGCTGCGTCTTCTGCTCGAACATGTCGAAGAGCTTGCGCAGGCTGCCCATGTCGCTGGAAAAGTCCTGCACCGTCAGCAGATTGCGCTCGCCGGAGATCACCACCTGCTCCTGGCTGTCGGCGTGCGCTTCGCTGCCGGCCTGCACCGCCGCCTGCATCAGCGTGGCGATCTCGCCGCGCAGCGCGTCGACTTCGGTCTTCAGCCGCTCGCGCACGTCTTCGATCGTCAGGCCCGCGTAGTGCGCGGTCAGGTAGTTGCTGGCTTCGATCAGCTGGCTCTGCGTGTAGTCCTGCGCGGTGAAGATCACGCGGTTCTGCACGTCGCCGTCGGGCGCGACCAGGATCACGAGCACGCGCCGTTCACTCAGACGCATGAACTCGATATGGTGGAACACGCTGGCCTTGCGCGGCGCGGTGATCACGCCGACGAAGCTCGAGAGGTTCGACAGCAGCTGCGCCGCGTTGGCGATCACACGCTGCGGCTGGTCGTGCGGCAGTTGCGGTTCGATCTGCGGCACGCTGGCCAGGTTCAGCGGCTGCGCGGTGAGCATCGTGTCGACGAAAAGCCGGTAACCACGTGCGGTGGGAATGCGCCCGGCACTGGTGTGGGGGCTGGCGATCAGGCCCAGCTCTTCCAGGTCGGCCATCACGTTGCGGATGGTCGCGGGCGACAGGTCGATGCCGCTGGCGCGCGACAGCGTGCGCGAACCCACCGGCTGGCCGTCGGCGATGTAGCGCTCGACCAGGGCTTTCAGCAGTGTTTTCGCGCGCTCGTCCAACATGGTTTTCATTGTAGTTTGCGGGTGATTCTGAGGCGCGGCGCGCGGGGTCGCTGTGGTGTAATCCCGCGCATGACCAGCCGCTTTCGTCATGCCGCCCTCGTGGGAAAGTACCAGTCCCAGGGCATGCGCGGGGTGCTGGAAGAGATCGCGCAGTTCCTGATCCGCCAGGGCCTCGAAGTCTCGATGGAGACGCAGACCGCGCTGAACACCGGCATCACCGACCACGGCGCGCTCACCCCCGACGAGCTCGGCCGCGAATGCGACCTGGCGGTGGTGGTGGGTGGCGACGGCACCATGCTCGGCATCGCCCGCCAGTTGGCGCGCCACGGCACGCCGCTGGTCGGCATCAACACCGGCCGGCTCGGTTTCATCACCGATGTACCCGCCGGCCAGTTCGCCGAATCGCTCGCGCCGATGATCGCCGGCGACTACGAAGAAGAACGCCGCACCATGCTCGAAGGCGGCGTGAAGCGCGACGGCGAGCTGATCTTCGAAGGCTACGCGATGAACGACGTGGTGGTGAGCCGCGGCGGTGCGGCCAGCATGGTCGAGCTGAAGGTCGAGATCGGCGATGAGTTCGTGGCCAACCTCCGCGCCGACGGCTTGATCGTCGGCTCGCCGACCGGTTCGACCGCCTACGCCTTGTCGGCCGGCGGGCCGATCCTGCACCCGGGCATCGCGGCCTGGGTGCTGGTGCCGATCGCACCGCACGATTTGTCGAACCGGCCGATCGTGCTGCCCGACACCGGCGAGATCGGGGTCGAGATCGTGGCCGGGCGCGACGCGAGCGTCAGCTTCGACATGCAGTCGCTCGCCAGCCTGCTGCACGGCGACCGCATCAGCGTGCGGCGCTCGGCGCACCAGGTGCGCTTCCTGCACCCGCGCGGCTGGAGTTACTACGCCACGCTGCGGCGCAAGCTCCATTGGAATTCAGGGGTCAACTGACCATGCTGCGGCGCTTGTCATTGCGCGACTTCGTGATCGTCAGCGCGCTCGATGTCGAGTTCGACGCCGGCTTCTCGGTGTTGACCGGTGAAACCGGCGCGGGCAAGTCGATCCTGGTCGACGCGCTGCAGCTCGCGCTCGGCAGCCGGGGTGATGCCGGCGTGGTGCGCGAAGGTTCGGCCCGCGCCGAGATCGTGGCCGAGTTCGATGCGCCTGCCAGTTTGTCGGCGTGGCTCGACGAAGGCGGGTTCGAAGCCAATGACTCGCTGCTCTTGCGCCGCACGATCGACGCGCAAGGCAAGAGCCGCGCGTGGATCAACGGCGGCGCCGCCACCATCGCACAACTGCGCGAAGCCGCCGACCACCTCGTCGATATCCACGGCCAGCATGCGTGGCAAAGCCTCACGCGCGGGCCTTCGGTACGTGCTTTGCTCGATGCGTTCGCGGGCGTCGATGCGGCGCCGCTCGCCGCGTTGTGGTCGGCGTGGAAACAGGCCACCGAGGCGCTCGCCGCGGCCGGCACGCAGCAGGCCGGCCTGGAGCGCGAACGCGAACGCCTGGCCTGGCAGATCGGCGAAGTCGACAAGCTCGCGCCGGGCGCCGACGAGTGGGCCGAGCTCGACGCCGAGCACACGAAGCTGGCGAACGTGCAGTCGCTGATCGACGCGGCGCGCAGCGCGCTCGATGCCGTGTCCGAAGCCGACGACAACGCCGACGCACTGACTGGCCGCGCGGTGCACGCGTTGCAGGACGTGGCCTCGTTCGATGCGCAACTCGCGTCGACGATCGACGTGCTGCAAGGTGCGCAGGCGCAACTGCAAGACGCGGCGCACACGCTGAGCAGCTACCTGCACCACACCGATGTCGAACCGCAGCGCCTGCAGGCGCTCGACGAGCGGCTCTCGGCGTGGGTGGGCCTGGCGCGGCGCTACCGCCGCCCGCCGGCCGAACTGTCGGCCTTGCTCGCGCAATGGAAAGACGAGTTGCGTGCGCTCGATGCGGCTGCCGATCTGGACAGCCTGCAACGCGAGCTCGCCAAAGCGCTCGCCGCGTTCGACGCCGAAGCCAGACGTGTGTCGTCGGCGCGCCGCGCCGCGGTTCCCAAGCTCGCCAACGCGGTGACGCAGGCGATGCAGCAGTTGGGCATGGCCGGCGGCCGTTTCGACGTGGCCTTGACGAAACAGGACGCTCCGCAGTCCTTCGGCTTCGAGTCCGCAGAATTCCTCGTCGCCGGCCACGCCGGCAGCACGCCGCGGCCGCTGGCCAAGGTGGCCTCGGGCGGCGAGCTGTCGCGCATCGCGCTCGCCATCGCCGTGACGACAAGCCAGCTCGAAGGCAGCGACGCGGCCGCCGGCACGCTGATCTTCGACGAGATCGACGCCGGCGTCGGCGGCGCCGTGGCCGAGACCGTGGGCCGCCTGATGAAACAGCTCGGCCGCGACCGCCAGGTGCTGGCCGTGACGCACCTGCCGCAGGTGGCGGCCTGCGCCGACCACCACTTCGTCGTCAGCAAGCAGATGCGCGGCGGGCTCACGCTGAGCGAGGTGCACGGCGTGAGCGGCGAGCAGCGCGTGGCCGAAGTGGCACGCATGCTGGGCGGCGAGCGTTTGTCGAACACGCGCCTCGCACACGCACAAGAAATGCTGGCCGTGGCGGCCGAACCTGCGCCCTCGCCAAGAGCAAAAAAACGATCATGAACCAGCCCGTCAACGAACCCGCAGACACCACACCGAAAGAAGCGGCCAACAACGGCGCGCTGCGCGAGGTCGTGCTGGTCACCGGCATTTCCGGTTCCGGCAAGTCGGTTGCGCTGCACGCGCTCGAAGACGCCGGCTTCTTCTGCGTCGACAACCTGCCGCCCGAGTTGCTGCGCGAGTTTCTGCGCCTGGAGCAGGAACGGCTCGACCGGCGCGTCGCCATTGCCGTCGACGTGCGCAGTGCCGACTCGCTGCCCTACCTGCTCGACCTGCTGCTGCAGCTCGGCAAGGAAGGCGTGTCGATCCGCGTCGTCTTCCTCGACGCCAGCACCGACGCGCTGGTGCGGCGCTTTTCCGAAACGCGGCGCCCGCACCCGCTGTCGGACGACACGGCGCGCAGCACGCAGGCGCGGCGCAAGAGCGACCAGGCGATCGACGGCCGGCGTGCGCTCGTCGACGCGATCGAACTCGAACGTGAACTGCTCGCCGACCTGCGCGAAGTGGCCACCGTGATCGACACCAGCCAGCTGCGCCCGGCGCAGCTGCGCGTGTGGATGCGCGACATGGTGCGCGCCGCCGGCAACCGGCTGACGCTGGTGTTCGAGAGCTTCGCCTTCAAGCACGGCGTGCCGCTCGACGCCGACTACGTGTTCGACGTGCGCGTATTGCCCAACCCGCACTATGTGCGCGAACTTCGGCCGCTGACCGGGCGCGACACGCCCGTCGCCGACTACCTGCGGGCCCAGCCCGAAGTGGCCGAAATGCTGGGCCAGATCGAAGCCTTTCTGTCGCGCTGGCTGCCAGCCTTCGAAGGTGACCAGCGCAGTTACCTCACGGTCGCGATCGGTTGCACCGGCGGCCAGCACCGCTCGGTGTATTTCGTGGAAACGCTGGCGCAGCGTTTTCGTGATCTGGCCGCCACGCTGGTGCGCCACCGCGAGCTCGACGCACGCGACTGAAGGCGGTACCGCTGATGGCTTCGAACACCCCGGCCGCCGAGTTGCCGCTGTTCCCGCTGCAGGCCGTGTTGTTCCCCGGCGGTTTGCTGAGCCTGAAGGTGTTCGAACCCCGTTATGTGGACTTGGTGACGACGTCATTGCGCGAGCAGCGGCCGTTCGGCATGGTCGCCTTGCGTGCCAGCCGCGAAGCGCGCCGCACGGAAGACGGCCAGCACTTCGAAACGACCGGCACGGTGGCCGAACTCATCGACGTGGACAGCGAGCGCTCCGGCATCCTGCAAGTGCGCTGCCGCGGTGTGCAGCGTTTTGTCGTCGAGCAGAGTCGGGCGCAGACCGACGGGCTGTGGTTGGCACAAACACGCCTGCTTCCCAACGACACGCTGCTGGCACCGCCACCGGCATTGCTCGAAGCCGTGCGCGGCCTGGCCAGCGCGATCGCGTCGTTGAAAGGCCGCGGCTCGGAACCGTTTCTGACACCGCACCGCTTCGACGACGCGGGCTGGGTCGCCAACCGCTGGTGCGAGATCCTGCCGATCTCGACGGTTGCCAAGCAGAAGCTGATGGAGCTGCCCGACCCGATGGTGCGCCTGCAACTGGTCGACGACTTCTTGCGCAGTCGGGGCGTGGTGAAGTAGGGCTCAGCTCTGCAGCAGCTTGCGCAGTGGTGCAGGCAAACCGGCTGCGAGCGCCGCTTCCTGCGTGAACCAGCGGCCGCTCGGCCACGTGCTCACGATCTGCGCCACGCGCGTCGCGCCGGTGCGCTCGGGCAGGGTCCAGCGCAGCGGGTGCAGCGTCCAGTCCAGGTGGGTGAGCGTGTGCTTGAAGCTGGGCAAGGCCAAGGACTCGCCGGGCCAGGCCTTGCTGGCCGCTTCGAACGCCGGCATCGAATCGAACTCGGGCAGGCTCCACATCTCGGCCCACACACCGGTCGGCGGGCGCTGCACCAGCCAGACCTGGTCGCGCCAGTGCAACCACAGCCAGACGTGCTCGCGTGTGCCCCGCTTGAGCTTGCGGGTCTTGACCGGAAAGCGCTGCTGCGTCTGCGTGCGCGCGGCCACGCACAGGCTTTGCGCCGGGCACAGCAGGCAGGAAGGAGAACGCTGCAGGCACAGCGTGGCACCCAGGTCCATCAACCCCTGCGTGTAACGCTCGATGCCTTCTTCGGGCAACAGGCGCGTGGCCTGCTCCCACAACGCGCGCTCCTGCGCCGCTTCGGCCAGGTCGCCTTCGAAACCGAGCACGCGCGTCAACACCCGCTTGACGTTGCCGTCGAGGATCGCGACCCGCTCGCCGAAGCAGAACGCGGCGATCGCCGCGGCAGTCGAGCGGCCGATGCCGGGCAAGGTGGCGAGCACGGCGCTGCTGCGCGGGAACTGCCCGCCGTGTTCACTGACCACCGCCTGCGCACAGCGGTGCAGGTTGCGGGCGCGGCTGTAGTAACCCAGGCCGCTCCAGAGCGCGAGCACGTCGTCGAGCGGCGCCGCGGCGAGTGCACGCACGTCGGCGAAGCGTTGCAGGAAGCGGTCGAAGTACGAGAGAACGGTGCCGACCTGGGTCTGCTGCAGCATGATCTCGGAGAGCCACACGCGGTAAGGGTCACGCGTGTTCTGCCAAGGCAGCGTGTTGCGGCCGTGCAGCCGCTGCCACTCGATCACGCGTGCGCTGAACGCAGGCTCGTCTGTCGGGCGCGCAGCGCCGGCACCGACCCGCGCCAACTCAGGCCTGGGCGCGCAGCGGTTGCGCCGCGACTTCGGGCATCGGCCCGACGCAGGCTTGCTCGCGCAGTGCTTCGAGCAGATGGCGCGTGCGGCCGAGCAGGCTTTGCAGCCGGTCGTCCTGCGCTTCGATTTCGCCCAGGCGTGTTTCGAGTTCGCTGGCCGCCGTCTGCACCCGTTCGAGCGACTCGCGCCGGCGCCGGAAATTGCGGCGCCGCTCGCGCAGCTGCGAATCGACCTGCGCGGAAGTCGACTTGTTCCAGATCTCGAGATCGCCGCTCGCGTTCTCGAACACGACACGCAGTTTGGAAACCAGCATGCGCCGGAACTGCTCCATGAACTTCGGCTGCGACAGGCGCAACGCTTGCGTGAGGCCCAGGTACTGCACGTAGTTGGTTTCGATCAGGCTGAGCTCGTCGATGTAGCGTTCCATCTCGGGTGCCTTGGTCAGCGCCAGGCTGAAGCCGAACTCGGCGTTGAGCCGGGCGAACGAGGCGCCGAGCATGTCGCGCACTTCGACGTTGAGCTGTTGTGCACCCGTCAGCAGCGCGCGCAGCTTGGTGCACAGCACGATGAAGGCCTTCTTGGCACCGAGGTTGAGCAGCGACTTGTTCATCACCGCCTGCATCTCGCTCACTTCTTCGCGCAGTCGGTCGGATGACAGGCCGACCAGCGCGTCTTTCAGCATGCGGCTGTGCACGACCCGCAGCGCCTGCAGGCGCACGGTGCACTGCTCGAACTCTGCCGTCTCGGCGTCGACCCGTTCGATCATCAGGCGCAGCTTGGAGCTGCTCTTGCCACGCAGGCCGCGCAGTTCGAGCATCTGCTCGGCGAGCTGGCGGCGGGTGTCGCCGAGGCGGCGTGCCACCTGGTTCTCGATCTGTTGTGCGCCTTCGAGCACCACGTCTTCGAGCACCTGACGGCGTTGCGGCAAGAGCTGCGTTCCGAGCGCGGATTCGAGCTCGGGCAGGTGGCTGTCGCGCAGCGCGTCATGGTCACCCATCACGCGTGCGGCCAGGGCCTGGCGCGCCGAGAGCGGGAACACACGTTCCGGTGGAATGTCGAGCGTGCGTGCGGTCTCGCGGCGCACGCCGGCGATCTGCGCCTGCACCGCCGCGGCGGTGGCCAGCGGGTCGAGCAAGGCGTCGATCTTGTTCAGCACCACGAAGCGCGTGGGCGCGTGGCTGCCGAGGTGGTCACGCCAGATCGCCATGTCGGACTTGGTGACGCCGGTGTCGGCACCGAGGATGAAGACCGTGGCATGCGCCGAAGGCAGCAGGCTGAGCGTGAGCTCGGGCTCGGCGCCGATGGCGTTCAGGCCCGGCGTGTCGAGCACCACCAGGCCTTGCTTGAGCAAGGGGTGCGGGTAGTTGATGACGGCGTGGCGCCAGGCCGGCACCTCGACCCGGCCGGCGTCGTCGAGCGGCGGGTTGTCTTCGGGGTGGGCGTCGTCCCAGAAACCGAGGGCGCGGGCATCGTCTTTCGAGACGAAACTGGTGCGCGTGACTTCGAGCAGCGACTGCGCGAGTTGTTCGGGGTCACGCACCTGCAGCGGCACGACCTTCCAGGCGCGGCGCTGCGGGCGCAGTTCGGTGAGCGACAGGCCGTCGAGACGCGTCTCGATCGGCAGCAGCATCAGAGACGAAGGCTCTTCGGCGTCCCAGGCCAGCTCGACCGGGCACATCGTGGTGCGGCCCGGCGTGGCCGGCAGGATGCGCCGGCCGGTGTCGGCGAAGAATATCGCGTTGATCAGTTCGGACTTGCCGCGCGAGAACTCGGCGACGAAGGCGACCACCAGTTTTTCGTTGCCGAGGCGCTCGCGCAGTGAACTCACCTGGATGCCGGCCGACTCGTCGATCAGCTCGTGTTCGCCGAGGAAACGCGCCACGTCGTCGAGCCGCTGCGCGAGCGCCGAACGCCAGCCGCTCAGGGCGTCGAGACTGGTGGCGAACGAGGGCGAAGGTGTCATGAAGAGCGGCTAGAGCGCGTTGGCGAAATGATCAGCGAATCATCGTAGCGCAAGCATTTGTGCGCGAAGCGAATGAAACATCTGCTCACCAACACAGCGCGGGAAACTGCCAAGCAGTTCCCGAATCGTTCACCGCCGCTGGCAGCCGGGGCAGAAGAATGTGGCGCGCTGGCCCTGCACGATGCGCCGAACCGGGCCGCCGCAGCGCAGGCACGCTTCGCCGGCCCGGCCGTAGACCCGCGCCTGCAACTGGAACTCGCCGGCCATGCCGTGGGCATCGCGAAAGTCGCGCAGCGTGGAGCCGCCGAGCGCGAGGGCGCGGGCGAGCGTTTCGCGCACGGCTGCGGCCAGCGTGTCGCAACGCGCGCGGCTGATGCGGTCGCTGCGGGTGCGCGGGTCGATGCCGGCTTCGAACAGCGCTTCGCACGCGTAGATGTTGCCGGCACCGACGACGATGGCGCCGCCGAGCAGCGCCTGCTTGATCGCGACACGTCGGCCACGCAGTGCGGCGTACAGGTGCGCACCGGTGAAGGCGGCGTCGAACGGCTCCAGGCCCAGACCGGCGAGCAGCTTGCCGGCCATGCCGGTGTCCTGCGCAGCCGACCAGACGACCGCACCGAAACGCCGCGGGTCGGTCAGGCGCAGGGTGCCTTGCGCGGTGACGAGGTCGAAGTGATCGTGCGGGCCGGGCGCGAGGGGCGCGGCGTCGAAGGCCAGCGAACCCGACATGCCCAGGTGCATCAACAATCCACCGCGGTCGAGCGCCAGCCACAAATATTTACCCCGCCGCGTGACCTCGCCGACGGCTTGCGCGACCAGCGATTCGGGCTCGCAGCCGAGCGGCCAGCGCAGCGGTTTGCCCACGCGCACAGCGTGAATCTGCGCACCGTGAATACGCCGCGCGAAACTCTGGCGCGTGACTTCGACTTCGGGCAATTCGGGCATGAGGGGAATTATCGTGGGCCGCCGGGGTCGCGCCCGGCGTCCTAGAATCTTTGCGTCCCTTCAGGAGTCCGTCGATGCCCGTTTCAACCCACCGATCACGCGCTGCCCGCACGCTGCTGGCCATGGCGGCATCGGTCGTGATGGCGCAAGGCGTTGCCGCTCAGGAAGCCGACGGCAAGCCGGTGCTGCTCGCGAAGGTCGACAACTCCAACATCGACGCGCCGCTGTTCTACCAGTTGCTGATCGGCGAGATGCAGTTGCGCGAAGGCGAAGCCGGTGCCGCATTCCAGGTGATCCTCGACGCTGCGCGTCGCACGAAGAACGAACAGCTCTTTCGCCGCGCCACCGACATCGCGCTGCAGGCCCGGGCCGGCGACCAGGCGCTCGTGTCGGCCAAGGCCTGGCGCCAGACCTTGCCCGATTCGCTCGACGCCTTGCGCTACCAGGTGCAGTTGCTGGTGGCCCTCAACCGCCCGCAGGAAACGCTGGAGCCGCTGCAGGCCCTGCTGAAGCAGACGCCGGCGGCCGAGCGTTCCAGCCTCATCACCGCGCTGCCGCGTTTCTTTGCGCGCAGCACCGACAAGGCCCCGATCGCCACGCTGACCGAAGAGCTGCTGCGCCCGTACATCGACGTGCCCGACACGCGCGTGGCGTCGCTCGTCACCAGCGGGCGCAGCTGGCTCGCGGCGCAAGACAACCCGAAGGCGCTGGCCTTCGCCCAGCGTGCGCATGCACTCGACCCGGCAGCCGAAGGCCCGGCAGTGCTCGCGCTCGAGCTGCCACCCGGCGACGCTGGCGCGGCGGCGATCGTGCAGGGCCACCTCGCGGCCCGGCCCGACAGCAATGGCGTGCGCCTGCTCTACGTGCGCGCCTTGCTCGCGGTGCCTCGTTATGCCGACGCCACCGCGCAGCTCGAAACGCTCACCCGCACCGCACCGCAGCTGGCCCAGGCCTGGCTGACGCTGGGCGCGCTGCACCTGCAGCTGCGCGAGCCGGCACCGGCGATCGTGGCGCTGCAGAAATACGTGGAACTGGTGCAGGCAGGCGGCGCAGTGCCCAAACCGGCGACTGACGCAGCCGAAGACGACGACGTGCCGGCGTCCAAGGAAGACGCGCTGACCCGCGCCTGGCTGCTGCTGGCCCAGGCGGCCGACCTGCAAGGCGACTTCCGCGCGGCCGAGGGGTGGCTGGCCAAGATCGACGACCCGCAGCGTGCACTCGAAGTGCAGGCGCGGCGTGCTTCGCTGCTGGCGCGCCAGGGCAAGCTGGCACAGGGGCGCGAGCTGATCCGCCGCGTGCCCGAAAAGACCCCGGCCGACGCGCGCGCCAAGCTGCTCGCCGAAGCCCAGGTGCTGCGCGACGTCAAACAGTGGGGCGAAGCCAATACGCTGCTCGCCAAGGCGAACGTGCAGTTCCCCGACGACGTCGACCTGATCTACGAACAGTCGATGATGCTCGAGAAGCTCAACAAGCTCGACGACATGGAGCGCCTGTTGCGCCGCGTGATCGCCATCAAGCCCGACCACCAGCACGCGTACAACGCGCTCGGTTACTCGCTGGCCGAGCGCAACGTGCGCTTGCCCGAGGCGCGCACGCTGATCAAGAAGGCGCTCGACCTGAGCCCCGGAGAGCCTTCGATCACCGACAGCCTGGGCTGGGTCGAATACCGCCTGGGCAACCGCGAAGAAGCGGTGCGTTTGCTGCGCGACGCCTACCGCGGGCAACCCGACGCCGAGATCGCCGCGCACCTGGGCGAAGTGCTGTGGGTCAGCGGCCAGAAGGAAGAGGCGCGCAAAATCTGGCGCGAAGGCCGCGGCAAGGACGCCGGCAACGAAGTGCTGCGCGAAACCCTGGCGCGGCTGCGGGTCGACCTGTGAGCTCGGCCGGCCGGTTGGCATCGCTCGTGGCAGCGGTGCTCATGGGTGCCTGCGCCGTCGCGCCAAAGGCGGTCGACGGCCTCGGCGGCGACACCCTCAGTGGCCGGCTCGCCGTGCGTGTGGAAGCCACTGCCGGCGCGCCGGCCCGCTCGGTCAGCGCCGCCTTCGAATTGCGGGGCGACGCCGGACGCGGCCGCCTCGACCTCAGCACGCCGCTCGGCAGCGTGCTCGCGCAGGCCCGCTGGGCGCCGGGCAGCGTGGTGCTCGCCACGCCCCAGGGCGACACCCGCTACGAAGACCTCGACGCGCTGACCAGCGCCGTGCTCGGTGAAAGCCTGCCGGTCGCGGCGCTGTTCGACTGGCTGCGTGGCCGGCCCTGGCCGGGTGCCACCAGCACGCCGAGCGTGGCCCCGGCCGAACCGGGCTTCGCCCAGCTCGGCTGGGTCGTCAACCTGGCCCGTTTCGACGACGCGCAAATCGCGGCCCGGCGCGAGCGCGCGCCCGTCGTCACCGTGCGCGCGCAGCTCGACCGGCCCTGAGCGATGCCGCTCCGCGCCCTCTTCGACGTGGCGGCGCCGGCCAAGCTGAACTATTTCCTGCACGTGACCGGCCGGCGCGCCGACGGTTACCACCTGCTGCAGTCGCTGTTCGTCCTGATCGACTGGTGCGACACCCTGCACTTCGAGCGCCGCAGCGACGGCCGGATCGCGCGCCACGACCTCAGCGCCCGGCTGCCCGACGACGACCTGTGCCTGCGCGCCGCGCATGCGCTGCAAGCCGAGAGCGGCACAGCGCTGGGCGCCGACATCTCGATCGACAAACAGGTGCCCTGGGGCGCCGGCATGGGCGGCGGCAGTTCCGACGCCGCGTCGACGCTGCTGGCACTGAACCGGCTCTGGGGGCTGAACTGGCCACGCTCGCGGCTGATGGCACTGGGGCTGAAACTCGGCGCCGACGTGCCGTTTTTCATCGGCGGAAACAACGCCTTCGTCGAAGGCATCGGCGAGCGGCTGACGCCCGTGCCGGTGGCACCCGAGTGGCTGGCCGTCGTCAAACCCGCGGCCGGCATCGAAACACGTGCCATCTTCGGCAGCCCGCTGCTGGCTCGCGACACCGAAGCTGTTATACTTGAAGGCTTGTCTTCGGGTGGGTTTGCCGGCATCAGCGCACTCGGGTTCGGGCGCAACGATCTGCAGGCACCGGCCGAAGCAGCGTGCACCGAGGTGGCTCAAGCCGCCGAGCTGTTGCAGCGCTGTTTCGGCAACAGCCGCATGACAGGCTCTGGCAGCGCAGTGTTTGCGCGTGTTTTGGCCAGGGTTTCGGCGAACACAGGTGCAGCCGAGCGGCCCATCGCTCTGATGCCGGCGGATCTTCCGGCGGGATGGGTTGGCAGAATGTGCCGCAGTCTGGAGCAGCACCCGCTGGTCGGGTGGGCAGAAGACTGAAGAGGTTTCGGTGTGCAGCCGCAAGGCTGCAGGCCCGTGTAGGGGAGTCGCCAAGTTGGTTAAGGCATCGGATTTTGATTCCGACATGCGAAGGTTCGAATCCTTCTTCCCCTGCCAGATTTTTTGTTTCCCGGTGCGGTAACCATGCACGCCGGGCTTCGCCCAGTCGGAGAGAACGTGCTTTTCAACACCGTGCTGTTCACCGGCAACGCGAACCCTGCCCTGGCGCAGGAAATCGCCACGCACCTGGGCGTCGAGCTGGGCAAGGCCAAGGTCGGCCGCTTCTCCGACGGTGAAGTCGACGTCGAGATCCACCAGAACGTTCGCGCCCGCGACATCTTCGTGGTGCAGCCCACCTGCGCGCCGACGAACGAGAACCTGATGGAGCTGTGCATCATGGTCGACGCGCTCAAGCGCGCTTCGGCCCGGCGTGTCACTGCCGTCATTCCCTACTTCGGTTATGCCCGCCAAGACCGCCGCCCGCGCTCGACCCGCGTGCCGATCAGCGCGAAAGTGGTCGCCAACATGCTCGAGGCGGTCGGCGTCGAACGGCTGCTCACGATGGACCTGCACGCCGACCAGATCCAGGGCTTCTTCAACATCCCGGTCGACAACATCTACGCCTCGCCGGTGTTGTTGTCCGACCTGCAGTCCAAGCGTTACGACGACCTCGTGGTCGTCTCGCCCGATGTCGGCGGCGTGGTGCGCGCACGCGCCCTGGCCAAGCAGCTCAACTGCGACCTGGCGATCATCGACAAGCGCCGCCCGAAGGCCAACGTCTCCGAAGTGATGCACGTGATCGGCGAGATCGACGGCCGCAACTGCGTGATCATGGACGACATGATCGACACCGCCGGCACGCTCGTCAAAGCGGCCGAGGTGCTGAAGGAGCGCGGCGCGAAGAAGGTGTACGCCTACTGCACGCACGCGGTGTTCTCCGGCCCGGCGATCGAGCGCATCCGCAATTCGGCGCTCGACGAGGTCGTGATCACCAACACCATCCCGCTCAGCGAAGAGGGCAAGAAGTGCACGAAGGTGCGCCAGCAGTCGGTGGCCTTCCTGTTCGCCGAAACCATCCGCCGGATCTCCGACGGTGAATCGGTCACTTCCCTGTTCGCGGAACAGAACAGCAACTTCTGAAATACGAGAGCCGGGGTGCCTTCGGGCGCCCTTTCTTGTCTGTGGGCCTTGCAGCCTGTTACCCCGAAGGACCTGGTCGCGGGCCTTCACCACCTTGGAGTCATTCATGAAATTCACAGCTTTCGAGCGCACGTTGCAGGGGACCGGAGCGAGCCGCCGCCTGCGCAATGCGCAAAAGGTCCCGGGCATCGTTTATGGCGCGGGCACCCCGGCCATGATCGAACTCGATCACAACGCCCTCTTCTTCGCGCTGAAGAAGGAAGCCTTCCACTCGTCCATTCTCGAAATGGAACTGGCCGGCAAGAGCGAACAGGTGCTGCTGCGTGACTACCAGATGCACCCGTTCCGCCCGATCGTGCTGCACATCGACTTCCAGCGTGTCGACGGCACCACCAAGATCGTGAAGAAGGTGCCGCTGCACTTCATCAACGAAGAAAACTCGCCGGCCGTCAAGACCGACAGCTGCGTCGTGAACCACGTGGTGACCGAGCTGCGCATCTCCTGCCTGGCTTCGCAGCTGCCGGAATTCCTGACCGTCGACCTGGGCAACCTGGCCAAAGGCCAGACCCTGCACGTCAACGACATCAAGCTCGCCGACGGCATCAAGGTCATGACCCAAGGCAAGCCGAACCCGGTGATCGTGTCGGTCTCGGCGCAAGCCGCTGAAGAAGAAGTGGTCGCCCCGGTGGTCGTTGCCGCTCCGGCCGAGAAGACCAAGGCCAAGAAGACCGAGAAGCAGAACAAGAAGTAAGACTTCGCGAGTGCACCCGGAAGGGTGCCACCGCCAAGCCCCACCTCGGTGGGGCTTTTTTGTGCCCGCCCCGACTCGATAATTCCTTCCATGATTCGACTCCTTGTCGGCCTGGGAAACCCCGGCCCTGAATACGAAGCCACCCGCCACAACGCCGGGTTCTGGTTCATCGACGACGTGGCGCGCCAGCTCGGCGCCCGGCTCGTGCCGGAACGCAGCTACTTCGGCCTGGTGGCGCGCGTGAACCGGCCCGACGGCCCGATCTGGCTGCTCGAGCCGATGACCTTCATGAACCTGTCGGGCAAATCGGTCGCGGCACTGGCGCGCTTCTTCAAGATCGCCCCGAACGAGATCCTCGTCGCGCACGACGAACTCGACGTGCAACCCGGCAACGCCAAGATGAAGATCGGTGGCGGCCACGGCGGGCACAACGGCCTGAAAGACATCCATGCCCAGCTCGGCAGCGCCGACTACTGGCGGCTGCGCCTGGGCATTGGCCACCCGGGCGTGAAGGCCGAGGTGGTGGACTACGTGCTGCGCAAGCCGCCCGCCGAGCAGCGTGAAGCGATCGAAAAGAGCATTGCCCAGTCGCTCGGCGCGCTCGACCTGATGCTCGCGGGCGACATGGACAAGGCCCTGATGAAGGTCCACGCCCAGCCGCCACGCCCCAAACCACCGAAGCCCCCGAAACCTGCGCCCGAAGCGGACGCGGAGCCGCCCGTTGACGCCACCACCCCCAAGCCGAAGGAGCCGACATGAAACTCGCTGCCGTTGCGCTGATGTTCTGTTTTGCCGTGGGCGCCGCGCAGGCCCAGGAGGTCTACCGCTGCGGCAGCGCCTACTCGCAAACGCCTTGCCCGCAAGGCCGGCTCGTCGAAGCGGACGATTCGCGCAGCGAGGCCCAACGCGCAGAAGCCGCGCGGGTGGCGGCCAGCGAACGTCGGCTCGCCAACGAGATGCGGCGTGACCGGCTCGCCGAAGAAGCGGCGCTGAAGCCGGCGCTGGCGGGGAGCCTCAGTGCGCCGAAGGTGGTCGCCAGCTCGGAACCCACGAAGAAAAAGCGAGGGTCAACAAAAGCGGCCGCGCACAAGGACTTCGTCGCGACCGTCGCCAGCGAGAAAAAGAAGCGCGCCCGCTCCTGAACCGCGGCTCAGGTGCCGCTCACGGCACCCGCACTGGCGGCCTGTTGCAAGCGCCGGTACTTGGCCCACAAGGATTCCTTGCTTTCGACGTGCGCCGGGTTGATCGGGATGCAGTCGACCGGGCAGACCTGCACACACTGCGGCTCGTCGAAGTGGCCCACGCACTCGGTGCACTTGGCGTGGTCGATCTCATAGATTTCCGCGCCCATCGCGATCGCCTGGTTCGGGCACTCGGGCTCGCAGACATCGCAGTTGATGCACTCATCAGTAATCAACAGCGCCATGATTTCCTCAAGCCTCGGTCGAGCGGACCCGCTGACTCAGCCGGTCCAGCACCGAGGGTGACACGAACTTCGAAACATCACCGCCCAAGGTGGCAATTTCGCGCACGAAGGTGCCGGAAACGAACTGGTAGCGGTCGCCTGGCGTGAGGAACATGGTTTCCACGTCGGGCATCAGCTGGCGGTTCATGCCGGCCATCTGGAACTCGTATTCGAAGTCGCTGACCGCGCGCAGGCCGCGCACCACGACCTTGCCGCCGTTGCCGACCACGAAGTCGCGCAGCAGACCACGAAAGGCCATCACCTCGACGTTCGGGTACTTGGCCGCGAGCTCCGTCGCGATGTCGAGCCGCTCGGCGATCGTGAACATCGTGCGCTTGTGGTGGCCGGCTGCCACCGCGACGATCAGGCGCTCGAACAGGCGGCTGGCGCGGCGCATCAGGTCTTCATGACCGAGCGTCATCGGGTCGAACGTACCGGGGTAGACAGCGGTGAGTTTGGTCACAGAGGTCAAGGCGCGCTCCAGACGGTTGATTTCGGCCGCAGTGTAAGCCGGCGCACAGCGCTCATCCGGGTTCGACGCGCTGCAGCAGGTGGAAATGCACTGCCCCGGCGCGAGCCTGGCGGTGCAGCTTCAGGCCGAGCGCTGCCAGGGCTTCGGGCTGCAGCGGCTGCCCGGCCTCGACGTAGACGAATCCATCCGGCACGACGACCCGGCACGCCAGCGCCAGCGCCGGCTCGACCAGCCCGGCGTCGAACGGCGGGTCGATGAAGACCAGCTCGAAACTCGCCGGCGCACAACGGGCCATCCAGGTCATCGCGTCGGTGTTTTCGACACGCAGCGGCTCGGCCTTCAGGCGCAACTTCGATTCGTTCAGGCTCGCTGCCAGGCGCCGGTCACGCTCCAGCAGAACGACCTGGTCCGCGCCGCGCGAGGCCGCTTCGAAGCCGAGCGCGCCCGAGCCGGCGAAGGCATCGAGACAGCGCCAGCCGCTCAGATCCTGCCCGAGCCAATTGAAGAGTGTTTCGCGCACCCGGTCGGGCGTCGGACGCAGGCCGGGTGCATCGGTCACCGGCAACTTGCTGCGTTTCCACTGCCCGCCGATCAGGCGGACTTCGCTGCGCCTTGGCGGCGCCGTCATGAACGAACCGGGATGCCATCGCGCGCCAGCAGCGCCTTGGCCTGCCCGACGCTGAACTCGCCGTAGTGGAAGATACTCGCCGCCAGCACCGCGTCGGCGCCGCCGATGCGGATGCCGTCGGACAAATGCTCCAGCGCACCGACACCGCCCGAGGCGATCACCGGCACGCTGACCGCGTCGCTGACCGCGCGCGTGAGCTTCAGGTCGAAGCCGCTCTTCGTGCCGTCGCGGTCCATGCTGGTGAGCAGGATCTCGCCGGCGCCCTGCTTCGTCATCTCGCGCGCCCAGGCCACCGCGTCGAGCCCGGTGTTCTTGCGCCCGCCATGCGTGTAGACATCCCAACCCGAGTGGTCGGCGCGGGCCTTCGCGTCGATGGCGACCACGATGCACTGCGCGCCGTATTTCTGCGAGGCTTCGTGAATGACCTGCGGGTTCGCCACCGCCGCCGAGTTGAAGCTGACCTTGTCGGCCCCGGCGTTGAGCAGCCGGCGCACGTCGGCCACGCTGCGCACGCCCCCGCCGACCGTGAGCGGAATGAACACCTGCGAGGCCACCGCTTCGATGATGTGCAGGATCAGGTCACGCCCGTCGCTGGTGGCGGTGATGTCGAGGAAGGTCAGTTCGTCGGCGCCTTGCTCGTTGTAGCGCGCGGCGATCTCGACCGGGTCACCGGCGTCACGCAGCTCGACGAAATTCACCCCTTTGACGACCCGCCCGCCGGTCACGTCGAGGCAGGGGATGATGCGTTT
>Ga0073925_1000022_pt1 | contig 54177 bp, 50 predicted proteins | sample GWRWT4_21May14_FD_70952 | JGI IMG/M metagenome (GOLD analysis project Ga0073925, IMG submission 70952) | Sand microcosm microbial communities from a hyporheic zone in Columbia River, Washington, USA - GW-RW T4_21-May-14 | ecosystem: Engineered > Artificial ecosystem > Sand microcosm >...
TCCTTGCGCAAGACCGGCAAGGCGCAGGCCGCCCGCGCTTGTTCGAGGTAGGCCGCGCTGCCCTGGAAGAACCGCACGTCGGTCAGCACGCTCAAGGTGGCGGCGCCGTGGCGCTCGTAGCTCGCGGCGATCTCCGCCGGCACGAAATGTTCGCGCAACACGCCCTTGCTCGGACTGGCCTTTTTGACTTCGGCAATGACCGCCGCGCTGCCGCTGGCGATCTTGCCGCTCAGCGCGCCCACGAAGTCACGCTGGCCGCCCAGCGATTCGGCATCACGCCGAAGAGAAGCCAGGTCGCGCTTGCGGCGTGCCAGCGAGATCTCGTCGCGCTTGACGGCGACTATTCTGTCGAGGATGTCGCTCATGCTTTCGCCAGCTCCTGCGTGCGCGCCACGAACTGCTTCTGCTTCGCCAACGCCTTGCCCGACGCCAGCGCTTCGCGCGCCAGCGCCACGCCATCGACCATGCTGGCCGCCACGTTCGCGGCGTACAGCGCCACGCCGGCGTTCAACATCACGATGTCGCGCGCCGGGCCGTCGACGTTCTCCAGCACCGACTGCAACAAGGCCTTCGACTGCTCCGGCGTCTCGACCTTCAATGCGCGGTTGCTCGCCATCGTCAAACCGAAGTCTTCAGGGTGGATCTCGTACTCGTGGATGCCGCCGTCCTTGTACTCGCCGACCATCGTGGCCGCACCGAGCGAAACCTCGTCCATCCCGTCGCGCCCGTAGACGACGACCGCGTGTTCCGCGCCCAGCCGCTGCAGCGCCCGCACCTGGATGCCGACCAGATCGGGGTGGAACACCCCCATCAGGATGTTCGGCGCATCGGCCGGGTTCGTCAGCGGCCCGAGGATGTTGAAGATGGTGCGGATGCCGAGTTCCTTGCGCACCGGGCCGACGTTCTTCATCGCCGGGTGGTGGTTCGGCGCGAACATGAAACCGATGCCGGTGTCTTCGATGCAGGTCGCGATCGCGGCCGGCGTGAGTGTCAGTGGCACGCCCATCGCCTCGAGCACGTCGGCGCTGCCCGACTTGCTGCTGACGCTGCGGTTGCCGTGTTTGCTGACGCGTGCGCCGGCCGCCGCCGCCACGAACATGCTGCAGGTCGAGATGTTGAAGGTGTGCGAGCCGTCGCCGCCGGTGCCGACGATGTCGACCAGGTGGGTCCGGTCGGCCACCTCGACCTTGGTCGAGAACTCGCGCATCACCTGCGCCGCCGCGGTGATCTCGCCGATGGTTTCTTTCTTGACACGCAGGCCGACGAGCAGCGCCGCCATCATCACCGGCGACATCTCGCCGCTCATGATGCGGCGCACCAGCGCCAGCATTTCGTCGTGGAAGATCTCGCGGTGGTCGATGGTGCGCGTCAGCGCGTCGAGGTTGGTGATGCTCATCGGGACTCCCTCAGTCGTTCAGGCGGAAAGGTGTTCACGCACGGCGGCAATAGTGCGGTCGATGCCCGCCGCATCGACATCCAGGTGCGTCACGAAACGCAGCTTGTACAGGCCGGTGGCAAGCACGCCGCGCGCTTTCAGGTGCGCCATCAGGCCGGCCGCGCGCTCGCCTTGCAGGTCGGCGAAGACGATATTGGTCTGCGGCGGCTCGACCGTCAAACCCGGCAGGCCCTGCAGCCCGCTCGCCAAGCGCTGTGCGAGCGCGTGGTCGTCGGCGAGGCGATCGACATGGTGATCGAGCGCGTGCCGCGCCGCTGCCGCGAGCAAGCCCGACTGGCGCATGCCACCACCGAGCATCTTGCGCCAGCGGTGCGCGCGTTTGATCAACTCGCTCGGGCCGACGAGCGCCGAGCCGGCGGGCGCGCCGAGGCCTTTGGAGAAACACACCGAGACGGTGTCGAAAAGCTGCGCCATCTCGCGGGCGCGTGTCTTCGGGTCACCGCCCAGTGCCACGGCGGCGTTGAACAGCCGCGCGCCGTCGAGGTGCGTCGCCAGGCCGCGTCGGCGCGCGAGCGCGGTCGCATCGGCGAGATACGACATCGGCAACACCTTGCCGCCGATCGTGTTCTCGAGCGCGAGCAGCCGGCTGCGCGCGAAGTGCGAATCGTCGGGCTTGATCGCGGCTTCGATGTCTTGCAGTGCGAGCGAGCCGTCGGGCTGATGTTCCAGCGGCTGCGGCTGCACGCTGCCGAGCACCGCCGCACCGCCGCCTTCCCAGCGGTAGGTGTGCGCCATCTGGCCGACGATGTACTCGTCGCCGCGCCCGCAGTGGCTCATGATCGCGACGAGGTTGCTCTGCGTGCCGGTGGGCACGAAGATCGCTGCTTCCTTTCCGAGCAGCTCGGCGATGCGCGCTTGCAAAGCATTCACGGTCGGGTCGTCGCCGAACACGTCGTCGCCGAGCGGGGCGGCGAGCATGGCCTCTCGCATCGCCGCGGTGGGCTGCGTGACCGTGTCGCTTCGCAGATCGACAGTCTTCATGCGGCCACCTCCGGTACTTTTAGTCTCATACGACCCGTCGCGGGGTCGGTGGCTCGGCCGCATTGCGCTGGTCGATCCCCGCGAACGGGGCCCCTCGCCCTTCGCTTCATGCGGCCAGTTCCAGAAAGTTCTTCAGCATCGCGTGCCCGTGCTCGGTCAGGATCGACTCCGGATGGAACTGCACCCCTTCGAGCGGCATCTTCGTGCCCGCGAGCTCGCGGTGGCGCACGCCCATGATCTCGCCGTCCTGCGAGGTCGAGGTCACGTCGAGCATCGCCGGCAACGAAGCCCGTTCGATCACCAGCGAGTGGTAGCGGATCACGGTGAACTCCTTCGGCAGCGCGGTGTAGACACCCCGCTCGTCGGTGCAGATCACGTCGGTCTTGCCGTGCATCTGGGTCTTGGCGCGAACCACCTTGCCCCCGAGCGCGGCGCCGATGGCCTGGTGGCCCAGGCAGACGCCGAGGATCGGCAGTTGGCCGGTGAAGGCCTCGATCGCCGCAACGCACACGCCGGCTTCGGCCGGCGAACACGGCCCGGGCGAGAGCACCAGCTTGTCGGGCCGCAGCGCCGCGATGCCCTGCACGTCGATCTCGTCGTTGCGGAACACACGCACCTCTTCGCCGAGCTCGGCGAAGTACTGCACCAGGTTGTAGGTGAAGGAGTCGTAGTTGTCGACCATGAGCAACATGTCAGAAGCCCTCCTCGACGAGTTCGGCCGCGCGGATCAGCGCCCGCGCCTTCGCTTCGGTCTCTTTCCATTCGAGCTCGGGCACCGAGTCGGCCACCACACCGGCCGCCGCCTGCACGTACAGCACCTGGTCCTTCACGATGCCGGTGCGGATCGCGATCGCCACGTCCATGTCGCCGGCAAAACTCAGGTAACCGCAGGCGCCACCGTAGATGCCGCGCTTGACGGGTTCGAGCTCGTCGATGATCTCCATCGCCCGCACCTTCGGCGCGCCGGTCAGCGTGCCGGCCGGGAACGTGGCGCGCAGCACGTCGAGACTCGTCATGCCGTCTTTCAGCAAACCCTCGACGTTGCTGACGATGTGCATCACGTGCGAATAGCGCTCGACCGTGAAGGCTTCGGTCACCTTCACGCTGCCGGTCTTCGCGATGCGGCCGATGTCGTTGCGCGCCAGGTCGATCAGCATCACGTGTTCGGCGCGCTCTTTCGGGTCGCCTTTCAGTTCGGCTTCGAGCGCCTTGTCGATCTCGGGCGTGGCGCCGCGCGGGCGCGTGCCCGCCAGTGGCCGGATCGTCACCTTGTCGCCTTCCGGCGTGTGCTCCTGGCGCACCAGGATCTCCGGCGACGCGCCGACGATCTGGAACTCGCCCATGTCGTAGAAGTACATGTAGGGCGACGGGTTCAGCGAGCGCAGCGCGCGGTACAGGCTCAGCGGCGACTCGGTGTAGCGCTTGGAGAGCCGCTGGCCCACCTGCACCTGCATCATGTCGCCGGCAGCGATGTAGTCCTTCGCGCGCAGCACCGCGGCGATGTAGGCCTCCTTGCCGAACTCGCGCTCCACACCATGCGCCGCGCCGCGTTTCACGGCCGGCGCGGTCACGCTGTACTTCAGCTTGTCGCCCAGTTCGGCGAGGCGCCGCTTGGCGTTGTGGAAGGCCTCGGGCTGGCCCGGGTCGGCGTAGACGATCAGGTACAGCCGGCCCGACAGGTTGTCGATCACCGCGAGCTCTTCGCACTGCAGCAGCAGGATGTCGGGGGTGTCGATGCCGCCGGTCTTGTGCGTCTTCGCGAGCTTGGGCTCGATGAAACGCACCGCGTCGTAGCCGAAGTAACCCGCCAGGCCACCGCAGAAACGTGGCATGCCGGGGCGCAGCGCGACCTTGAAGCGTTTCTGGTACGCGGCGATGAAGTCGAGCGGGTTGCCTTCGTTGACCTCAACGACCTGCCCGTTCGTCACCACCTCCGTCTTGAAACCGGTGGCACGCAGCAGCGTGCGCGCCGGCAGGCCGATGAACGAGTAGCGCCCGAAACGTTCGCCCCCGACCACCGATTCGAGCAGGAAGCTGTACTTGCCCCCGCCGCTCGCATAAGCCAGCTTCAGGTACAGCGACAGGGGCGTTTCGAGATCGGCGAACGCCTCGGCGATCAGCGGAATGCGGTTGTAGCCTTGCGAGGCCAGGCTCTTGAATTCGAGTTCGGTGATCACGGGTCAGGGCCCTCCAAAGCCCGGCGGGAACGGCGGCAGTTCAGTGCAAGACACCTTGCCCGCGTGATGATTTCATGTCGGTGGGTTCGGCCGGCGTGGCGCCAGCCGGTGGAGCCGAGGGTGCGTGCCGGTTCGTTCGAACCCGGCGCTGCCCGCAGCAAACTAAACCAGCGCCGGTGCGGCGCGAAGCGGGCCCCGCCAGGGCCAGGCTCCCCGGTCGTGCGACCCTTTGGTTGGTTTGCGCGTTGAAAACATGGCCGAAAGTGTAGCAGCGAGGGTTCAGCCGGCCTCGCGCTGAAAGCGAACGTGAAAACGTTGCTGGACAGCATTGTCGGCGCTGGCCACACTGAGACACATTTGGGGCCGTTCGGTCCCGCTTCTCTTTTGGAGGTGTGCCGTGCTCCGACACATGACTGTCTTTTCTGCCGCGATCCTTTCCGCCCTGCTCTTCATGGCGCCGCTCGCGGCCCGGGCCCAGGCCATCGAAGTCGGTGGCGTGAAGTACGAAGCCAGCGAACAACTCGGCCCCGCCAAGCTCGTGCTCAACGGCGCCGGCGTGCGCTACAAGGCCATCTTCAAGGTCTACACCGCCGCGCTGTACATCGGCGCCAAGGTCGGCACGCCCGAAGAGGTGTACGCCGCGCCCGGCCCGAAACGCATGCACATCGTGATGCTGCGCGACATCGACGCCAACGAACTCGGCAAGCTCTTCACCCGCGGCATGCAGGACAACGCACCGCGCGAGGAATTCTCGAAGTCGATTGCCGGCACGCTGCGCCTGAGCGACATCTTCTCGGCCAAGAAGAAGCTCGCCGCCGGCGAATACTTCTACGTCGACTGGGTGCCGGGCACCGGCACCACGGTCGTCATCAACGGCAAGGCCGCGGGCGAGCCGATCAAGGAGCCGGAATTCTTCACCGCCCTGATGAAGATCTGGCTCGGCAAGTCGCCGGCCGACGCGCAGTTGAAGAACGCGCTGCTCGGCAAGGCGCCGCCGCCGGCGCGCGACATGAACAACTGAGGGTTCAGTCCAGAGGCAAGTCGTCGAGTCGGTCGATCACCGCGTCGGCTCCCGCCGACGCGACCGGCTCGCCATGGTTGTAGCCGTAGCTCACCAGCACCACGGGGCAACCGGCGGCGCGCGCCGCACGCGCGTCGTTGCTCGAATCGCCGAGCATCAGCGTGTGCGCCGGCAAACTGCCGAGCGCTTCGCAGGTCTACAGCAACGGCAGCGGGTCGGGCTTCTTGCGCTCGAAGGCGTCGCCGCCGAACACCGCGGCGAAGTAGAAGTGCAAGCCCTTCGAACGCAACAGCGGCACGGCGAACGCGGTCGGCTTGTTGGTCAGGCAGGCGAGCTTCAGGCCGCGTGAAGCAAGCCGCTCCAGCCCTTCGACCACGCCCGGGTAGACCGTGGCGTGTTCGCCGTTGATGGTGAGGTAGTGGCGCTGGTAAAGCGCCCACGCATCGTCGTAACGCGCCGCGTCGGCCTCCACGTGCTGCAGCGTGCTGCGGATCAAATGCTCCGAGCCCTTGCCGACGGTGCGCTCGACGAAGGCGCGGTCGACCGGCGGCAGCGCGAGCGCGCCCAGGCTCAGGTTCAACGCCTTGATGAAGTCACCCACGGTGTCGATCATCGTGCCGTCGAGATCGACGATCACGGCGCGAATCGGGCCCGGTGTCACGGCGCGCTCTCCGCATCACGCTGCCACGGCGGCAGCCGCGCGCCACAGTCGCAACAGAACTGCGCACCAGGGGCGTGGCCTTCGCTCAGGCACTCGTGGCAGGTGCGGGTGGTCGGCGCACGCTGGAACCTGCGCGCGGTGAACTCGGCACTGACGATGCCGGTCGGCACCGCGAGCGTGCCCCAGCCGAGCAGCATCATCAGCGAGGCGAGCAAGCGGCCCAGGTCGGTCTTGGGCGTGATGTCGCCGAAGCCCACCGTGGTCATTGTCGTGATGGCCCAGTACACGCCGACGGGGATGCTGGTGTAGCCGTTGGCCGGCCCTTCCACCACGTACATCAGTGTGCCCATCACCACCACCACGAGCAAGACGAACGACATGAACACCAGAATCTTGCGGCGCGACGCTGCGAGCGCCTGGCCCAGGGCGCCGAACTCGGCCACGTAGGCGCCGAGCTTGAAGATGCGAAAGACCCGCAGCAAGCGCAGCACGCGCACGTCGATCAGGGCGTGCAACCCGGGCACGAGTATCGCCAGGTAGGTGGGCAAAACCGCCACCAGGTCGATGATGCCGAAGGGGCTGCGCGCGTAGCGCCAGGGGTGGCGCACGCACGCCAGGCGGGCCAGGTACTCGGCGGTGAAGAGCGCGGTGAACCCCCACTCGAACGCCGTGAGCAGTTCGGCATGGCGCGCGTGCACGCTCGCCATGCTGTCGAGCACCACCACGGCCACGCTGGCCAGGATGGCCACGATCAAGGTCATGTCGAAGGCCCGCCCGGCGCGGGTGTCGGCCTCGAAGATCACGGTGTAGAGGTGCAGCCGCCAGCCGGTGACGGGGCGGCCGAAGTCCGGCAGGGCCGGTGTCGAAGCGGGTTTTTTCTTCATGCCTGCGCGGTCTCGCCTTCGCACCGCGCCATGAACGGCTGGCGCACCCCCTGCCGCGTCACAGGGTCGATCCGGAAACGATCGCGCAGCAGGTGCGTGGCTGCCTCGAAGAAGGCGTCGTCGGGGCGGCCGGCCGGCATCACCAGGTGCGCCGTCATCACCACGTCGCAGGCGCCGGTGGCCCCCACGTGCAGGTCGTGCACCCGGTCGACCCCGGGCAGGTGTTCGAGCGCGCTGCGCACCGCAGCGAGGTCGATGTGCTCGGGCACGCCGTCGAACAGCAGGCGCACCGACTGGCGGAACAGCCGCCACGTGCCAGCCACGATCACCAGCGCGATCACGAGGCTGGCCACCGGGTCGAGCCAGGCCCACCCGAACCAGAGCGACAGGCCGCCGGCCAGAACCATCACCGTGAAGCCCTGCGTCGGCTCGGGCGCGTTCGGCCGGCCGATGGCCTCCCAAGCGAGCGAGCCCATTGCCACCAGCAGCAAAAGTGCGTTGGCGAACGCGGCCAGGATCGAGGCGCGTTTCCAGCCGCAGGTGTAGCGCGCGCCGGGCCGCAGCCGGCCGGCGAACACACCGCCCCAGGCGAGCACAAGCCCGGCCACGTCGCCCAGGCCGTGGCCGGCGTGGTCGTGCCCATGGTGCTCATGGCCGTGGTCGGGCGCTTCGGGAACGGCGTGGTGCGGATGCGATGAAGACATGCCCGGAGTGTGACGCAGCCGGCTTCACCCTTCGGTATCCAGGCACCGTGAGGCGCTACCGCCGGTCGCGTCGGTCGATGCCGCGCGTGGCCAGGCCCGCTCCCCGCACTTCACAGGTTAGCCTCGCGCCATGGACCGACCCGCCTTCGATTCTTTTTGCCAGCAGAACGCCCTCGACGCAGCCGCCGTGCGCAGCGCCCTGCAACACAACGGTGGTCAGCCCGACGCCGCCGCGTGGCGCCACTTTGCCGCGCGCTTGCTGCACGGCGCCGGGCTCGGCGCGCTCGGCGCCGGTGTGCTGTTCTTCGTCGCCGCCAACTGGCAGGACTACGGCGTGCTCGGTCGCTTCGTGCTGCTGCAGGCCGCCCTGCTGGTCAGCGTGGGCGTGGCGTTGTGGCGGCCGCCGCCACAACCCTTCGGGCAGGGCGCGCTGCTGCTCGCCACGCTGCTGACCGGCGCCTTGCTCGCCCTCTTCGGCCAGTCGTACCAGACCGGCGCCGATGTGCACGAGTTGTTCTTCACGTGGGCCTTGCTCGCGCTGCCGTTCGCGCTGGCCGGTGGCTCGGCTGCGTTGTGGGCGCTCTGGTTCGGCGTCTTGAACGTGGCGCTGGCGTTGATGTGTGGCTGGGTCAGCACCGAGCACGTGGTCTGGCGTGCGCTCGACGGGCGCGCCATCGGCCAGCCGACCTTGTTGATGCTGCCCTGCCTGGTCAACCTCGCGGCAGCCGCCGTGTTCGCATCGCTCGCGACAACCCGCTTCGCGGCGGCCGCCCCGACCTGGCTGGTTCGGCTGCTGACGAGCTTCGGCTTCTGTTACGGCACGGTCGCATGCATCGGTGTCGTGGTCGGTGAGGGGCTGTGGCGCAGCCAGGCACCGGCTGCGTCGGGCCAGGGCGCTGCGGTTCTGGCGGTCTTCGTCACGCTCAGCGTGGTGACCGCGTTCATCACGATGCGTCAACGCAGCGATGTCTTCAACATGGCGCTGCTGGCCGCGAGCTGGATCGTGATCTCGACCACCGCGCTCGGCCGGTCATTGCGCTTCAACGACCTCGGTTCGTTCTTCCTGATCGCGTTCTGGCTGATCGCCACGTCGACCGCGGCAAGTCTGTTGCTGATGCACTGGGTGCGCACCTGGCCCGCCGCGAAGTCCGAAGGAGCCGCAGCATGAACACGCTCGACGTGACCGCGACCACCCCCGCCCGCCCCTGGTACATCGGCCTGCTGCTCGGCGCGAGCGGCTGGCTCGCCGGCGGCTTTCTGCTCGTGTTCGTCGCGATGCTGTTCCATCCCGACACGGCCGGCGCGGCGGCGGTCTCGGGTGCGGTGTTGCTCGCCGCGGCCTGGGGTTTGTTCCAGGTCGACCGCGACGGCGCGTTCACCTCGCAACTGGCGCTGGCGCTCTCGTTCGCCGGCCAGTGCTTCGTTCTGTTCGCGATGGTCGAGCAGCGGCAGTCACTGGCTGTCGTGGCGGGTGCAGCCTTCATGCTGCAGGCCACGATGCTGCTCGTGATGCCGAACCGCCTGCACAGGTTGATGTCGGCCCTGTTCGCGCTGATCGCGTGGGCCCTGATGTGGCGCTTCGGCCTGTTCGGCGAACCGTCGTGGCGCGCTGCGAACGACAACGCAGCGTCCTTGCCCGCTGCGCTCGGCGGCTGGTGGGCCACGTGGTTGCCGGTCGGTGCGTTGCTGTGGCTGCTGATCCGCCACGAACCCGCCTGGATCGCACGCGGCTGGGCACCGGTGTTGCGCCCGGCGTTGACGGGCCTCATCGTCGGCATCGCGTTCGCCACGCTGATCTCGTACCCGCTCGAATCGTTTCGCTGGTGGGGCAGCGCACCGGCGCACACCGACTGGCTCGCGTTGTGGCCGCTGCTCTCGGCGACTGCCGCGCTCGCGGCAGTGGCGGCAGCGTTCGCGCTCGGCAGCCGCGCGCTGATCGGCGCTTGCATCGTCGCGGTGTTGCTGCACGTCTCGCATGTCTATTTCGCGCTCGGCACGAGCCTGCTTCTCAAGTCGCTGTTGATGCTGGTGATGGGTGGCGCGTTGCTGTTCGCGGCACGCCGGCTGGCCGGCCCGCGCGAAGGAGTGAAAGCATGATCACGCTGATGCTCGCGCCGCGCTGGCTGGCCCTGCTCGGCGTGCTGCTCGTGCTCGGTGCGTTGAACTTCAGCATCGTCGGCAAGGAAAACATCAAGCGCAACGGTGAAGTGGTCTACCTGCGGCTCGCCCCGGTCGACCCGCGTTCGCTGATGCAGGGCGACTACATGGCGCTGCGCTTCGCGCTGGTGCCGGCGATCGACAACGGCCTGGCCGGCAGCGCGCGTGAAGGCGAAGTGCGTTTCGCCGAGGTGGCGGTCGGCGCGGACCGTGTCGCCGTGCTGGCCGACCGCACGACACCTGCGACGCTGAAGCTGCGCTACCGCATCCGCAACGGCCAGGTCTGGCTCGGCACGAATGCGTTTTTCTTTCAGGAAGGCGACGCCGAGCGTTTCAGCGGCGCACGTTACGGCGAGTTCCGTGTCGACCGCGCGAGTGGCGAAGCGGTGCTGGTGGGGTTGCGCGACGCAGCGCTCAAGGCGCTGTAGTCAGCGCGAGACTTCGACAAACTGCTTCAGATCGTCGAGTCGGTGGCCCCAGAAAATCAACATCGGCGTCTCTTGCGCCTCAATCAGATAGCGGTCTTTGAAAACGCCTTGCAATGCCACCGCAGGCACCACCTGCCCGCCGAAGCGGGCGAGCCATGCACGGGCGTTTTGAACCGCTTCCTTGTTCAGCCGCTTGCGGCTGTTGATCTCGCTGTTCGACCCTTTGCATTCGATCGCGAGCAGGCGGCCATCCCGCAAACGCACAACGACGTCGGCGTTGTCGCTGCCGAGATTGACTTGGGTGTGGAAGGTGTTTTCTGCCGGTGAGTCGTTCAAGAGGTTCTGGATTCCCTTGGGCGAACTTGCCCGAGCCAGCTGCCAGCCCATGCCGACGAGCAAGCCCTTGACCGAACCTTCGACCATCGATTTTTCGTCACCACGCCGCAGTGTCTGAACCCGCTGCGAGGCCATCAACGACGTGGTCGCCAGGACCGCCGCTTGCAACTCGCTCGTCGTTGGCGCCCGTTGCGCGCCAACCCACGGAAACCGTCGCGGATCGAGAATTGCGCGCATCACCCCCATCAGGCTTTGCCTTTTGGCACTCAGGGCAGCCGCTGACACGGCGCCGAGCTTCGCCTCGGCAAGTGTCTCGAGGTCGTCTTGCGAAATCGGCGGCGCGCCGAGGTAACGAAAGGCGGTGCGACCGCTCTCGGTCCGCCAAAGCGACTTCACGAAATCACTGTCGGCCCCTTCCACACTCAGCACATCCCGCAGCCGAACGATCAACTCCGCGTTGCCTTCCTTGTTCGTATCGAAGGCATCAAGGTAGCGCTTGAGCGGCTCACCGAGGCGCCGACCGCGAAACTCGGCAACGGCCGTTGCTGCGTCGACAGACAGCTCTTCCGCGCTCCAACGCCGGCCGTGCACGGGCCAAACGCCGCTCATGCGGCGGCGCCTTCGAGCAACTCCGCCGGCAGCCGCAAGCGCGCGATGTCACCCGGCTCGAACTTGGCCATGCCGCCGCCATACATGCGACCGGCATGCAGATCGATGTTGTGGTTCATGTGGTGCAACACGCGCGTCAAGGTATCGAAGGACATGGCCTGCCGCGGATACAACCCGTGAGCAATGTTGATGAAACTTGCCCCCCAGGGGTTGGCGCGAAACACCGGCGGCCGCCGGCCCATGTAACTCACAAACGCGGCCGGCGGCGCGCGCATATCGACCGCATACCAGGGCTTGCGGTGGCGCGCGATGTAAGTCTGATCGGCGCCCATTGTTCTGGCACGGTCAAGAAAGCGGGTCACCGCCTCACGATGTTCCACCGGCACGGCGTCCAGTTCGGCCGGCAGCGCAGCGACACGGCGCAGGTGATTGACACCGTCCTTCGAGGCCACCACGTCGTCGATGAGTTCTTTCGCCCGCGTCACCGAGGCGACGCTCAGGGAGCGAGGCAAGTCGCTCTGCCCATCGGCCAGCACCCACGCTGCGTTCAGGCCGGTCACCTGCCCACGGGTGACACGAAACAGTTCACCCAGTTCGGTGCCGGATGGGGGCGCGGCCAACACCGGGCGGCACCATGCCGACCAGCGCTCCGAAGCTGCGAGTTGCGCCGGCGCAACCAGATGCCATGTTCGCAAGGCTTTGCCGGCTATCGTTCCGGCGCGAACACCGGCCTCGACCGCGCCGCATCGGGCCCGTAGCACCACCGACGACACCAGCGCATCGGCGAACACAGGCTGTGCACCATCGGCCACCCACAGAGCTTGCACACTGAGCGGCGAGTTGCGGCCGAGCAGTGCCCGCACCGCACCTCCATAGCCGTTATCGAGCCACTCGGCCGAGGTAACGAAACACAGCGCGTCACCCGGCTGCATCAACTCGGCACTGCGCAGCATGAAGTGCGCGTGCAACCCCGCCAGGCGCGACGCGTTGACGCCGAACCCGGCCATGCGGTGGGCGTACCACTGCTTCCATTGCGGCGCGATGTCGTGGTGGCGAACGTAGGGCGGGTTGCCCAGGAACAAGGTACGCCCAACTCTCGGAATGTCCGCCGTGCGGAAGTCGCCTTCGACCACGCTCACGCACTTGTTCAAGCCGCACTCCCGGAGCCGCTGCCGCAACAGGGTGACGAGCTCCAGGTTTTGCTCTACCGCAACCACGCGAGCATTCGGGAACCGACGTGCTGCGGCGATCGCGAAGCGCCCCGTCCCTGCGCCACAGTCGACGATGGTGTCGAAGACTTCATCACTCACCTCGTCGAGCATCCGTTCGACCAGCCACGCCGGCGTCAGCGTGATGCCCTGCACCCGCCGGCTTTGCGCGTCGTTGGCCATGCAAAACGCATCGCCCAGCGCGTCGCCGCTCGAATCGTTTTCAAACAAGGCAAGTTGCGGTAGAAGGTCGAGCGGCGAATTCATGGAACGAACTCCTTGGTGCGCTCAGCCCGCGAGCCGCGCCCGCATCGCATCGATCACCGCCTTGTAGTCGGGCTGGCCGAAGATCGCACTGCCGGCCACGAACGTGTCGGCGCCGGCGTCGGCCACCTGGCGGATGTTGTCGGCCTTGATGCCGCCGTCGACTTCGAGGCGGATGTCGCGCCCGCTCTGTTCGATCAGGCGCCGAACCTGGCCGATCTTCTTCAGCGCACCGGGGATGAAACTCTGCCCGCCGAAGCCGGGGTTCACGCTCATGACCAGGATCAGGTCGAGCTGATCGATCGTCCATTCCAGCACGTCGAGCGGCGCGGCCGGGTTGAACACCAGCCCGGCGCTGCAGCCTTCGTTGCGGATCAGTTGCACGGTGCGGTCGACATGCGCGCTGGCATCGGGGTGAAAGCTGATGCGGTCGGCGCCGGCCTTGGCGAACGCCACGGCGAGCGCGTCGACCGGCTGCACCATCAGGTGCACGTCGATCGGCACCTTCGTGCCGTCTGCGCGCAGCGCGTACTTGCACAGCGACTCGCACACCATCGGGCCGAAGCTCAGGTTCGGCACGTAGTGGTTGTCCATCACGTCGAAGTGGATCCAGTCGGCACCGGCCGCGATCACGTGGCGCACTTCTTCGCCGAGGCGGGCGAAGTCGGCCGAAAGAATGCTGGGGGCGATGCGGTAGGTGGGTGCGGTGGCCATGAATTTCAGCGGGGGTTTGGCGGGGATTCTAGGTGCGGCCCCTGTCTTGCTGCCAGAATCCGCCGCATGCCCAAAGCCGAACTCACCAGCACGGTCAGCGTGCACCACCTGCCCGAGCAGTCCGACCCGCAGACCGGTGAACACGCGTTCGCCTACACGGTATCGATCCGCAACAGCGGCGACATCACGGCACAGCTCATCGCACGCCACTGGATCATCACCGACGCCAACGGCCACACCGAAGAAGTGCGCGGCTTGGCCGTCGTCGGCCACCAGCCCTTGCTCAAACCCGGCGAGACTTTCGAGTACACGAGCTGGGTGCGTCTGGCCACGCCGCACGGCACGATGCGCGGCACCTTCTTCTGCATGACCGAAGAAGCGCAGCCTTTCGATTCGGCGGTTGGCGAGTTCGGGTTGACGCTCGCTTCGGCACTGCACTGATGGTGAAGAAGGCGCGTGTCTCGCCGTGGGACCTGACGGCGCTGCTCAACGCGGCCGACCCGAAGGCGAGCCTGCCCGAGCGGCACCTGTGGTTGATCCGGCTGCTCGAATGGCTGCGCCACGCGCCGGTCGAAGCAGAAGCACCGACCACGCCGACACCGGTGCTGCGCCTGAAACACCTGCTCGGCGTGCTCGACCGGCACCCGGAGCACCAGGCGCGCGTCTCGGCCGTGCTGCGGCGCATCTGGAGCGAAGTCGACAACGCCGCGCTGCTGGCCGATTTCGGCTTCGCGCCACGCATGGACCTGTGGGGCGAGCTCGGCCGGCGCGTGCGCGCGCGGGTCTTGCCGCTGACCCCGGCGACCACCGACCTCGGCGAGCTGTTCGCGCTGCTGTTCCCGCAGGCGAACGATGCCGCCTGGCTGCTGGCGATCGACGACGCCACGCTGCAGCGCCTGCGCACCTACGTGGCGCCCGAGCGCAGCGACTCGGCCTGGCGCACGCCTTTCTTCGAAGCGATCGTCTTCCTCGCCAGTGCGGTGCGCGCGTCGGGGTTCTCGCCGTCGCTGCGTTTGCGCATGAGCCCCGAGCTGCTCGCCGAAAAGCCGTTCCGCCAGCTCGCGCGCGTGGCCGAGCAGATCAGCGAGCACGCGACGGCGCACGAGCCAGGCGACGCACCGACGCCGGAGTCCGAAGCCACGCTGCTGCAGGAAGCGCAGTACCTGCGCGCCCTGCTCGACACCTGCCGGCGCTGCGCCGACAGCGTGCACGACCACCTCGAAGCGCACGGCGTGTCGGTCGACGTGGTGTTCGAGGTCGACCAGCTTCGCGAGCGATGCCACCGCATCGATTCGCTGCTGAACTGCGTGGTCAGCCCCGAGCCGGCGCGCGAGATCACGCGGCTGCTGGCCGAGCTGGTGCGCACCGCCGACGAGCGCCGCAGCGTTCGTGCGCTGCTGTCGCGCCACTACTCGCTGCTGGCGCGCCAGGTGGCCGAACGCAGCGCCGAAACCGGCGAGCACTACATCACCCGCGACCGCGCCGCCTACCGCTGGATGCTGCGTGCCGCGGCTGGCGGTGGCGCGATCCTCGCGTGCACCACGTTCATGAAGTTCGCGGTGATGGCGCTCGGCTTGTCGGCGTTCTGGGGCGGCTTCTGGGCCGGCGTGAACTACGCGGCCAGTTTCGTGATCGTGCAGTTGCTGCACTTCACGGTGGCGACCAAACAGCCGGCGATGACGGCCCCGGCGATGGCCGACAAGCTCACCGAGCTCGGCACTGACGAACAGGTCGAAGGTTTCGTCGACGAAGTGGTGCACCTGATCCGCTCGCAGGCCGCCGGCATCTTCGGCAACCTCGCCATGGTGGCACCGCTGGTGCTGGCGGTGCAGCTCGGGGTCGAGGCGGCGTTCGGTGCGCCGCTGGTCGGCCACAAAGATGCGCAGCATGTGCTCGAGTCGATCACGCTGCTCGGGCCGACGGCTTTCTTCGCGGCCTTCACCGGCGTGTTGCTGTTCGCCAGCTCGCTGATCGCCGGCTGGGCCGAGAACTGGTTCGTCTGGCACCGGCTCGACAGCGCCATCGCCTGGAACCCGCGCATCGTGGCGCGCCTCGGCGCGGCCCGCGCGGCGCGCTGGGCCGCTTACTGGCGCGCCAACGTCTCGGGCTTCGCGTCGAACATCTCGCTCGGTTTCATGCTCGGTGTGGTGCCCGTGGTCGCGCTCTTCTTCGGCCTGCCGATCGAGGTGCGACACGTCACGCTGTCGACCGGCCAGCTCGCCGCCGCCGTGGGCGCAGAAGGTTTCGCGCTGATGGGCCAGAGTGTCTTCTGGTGGTGCGTGGCCGGCATCGCGGTGACCGGTGTGATGAACCTGAGCGTGAGCTTCTTCCTCGCATTCCGGGTCGCGCTGCGCTCACGCGGCATTCGCCTGAATGACCGCAGCCGCATCTACCGCGCCTTGCGCTCGCGGCTGTGGCGCGAGCCGCTGTCGTTCGTCTGGCCGAAGACCTGATTCATTCGTCGTCTCTGCGCTCACCCTTGCGGCGGCCCGAAAACATCGTCCACCACACGATCAATGCCAGCAGCACGAGCGCGCCGAAGGCTTCCAGCAAAATCAACCACATGTCGAATGTCTTTCGTAGCGCTGCCGGCGCGCTGTGCGTGGCGATTCTAGGTTCGCTGGCCGCGTGTTCGAGCCCGCCGCCGTTGCCGCCCGCCGCACCTGAAGCCAGAGCGCCGAGCCCCGAGGCCGCTGCCGCGCCGCTCGGGCCCGCCGTCGTGCGCGGGCGTTCGCGCTGGGTGCCGGTGCGCTGGGCCGATTTGCCGGGTTGGGAAGCCGACCGCAGCGCCGAGCTCTGGCCGGCGCTGCTGCGCGGTTGCGAGCGGCCGGCCCCGGGCTGGGACGGCGTGTGCGCACAAGCCCGCGCTGCGGCGATGCCGGCCTTCAGCGACGAAGCCGCGCGCGCCTGGCTGCAGCAGCGCCTGCTGCCTTACCGCGTGGAGTCGACCGAAGGCGTGCCCGAAGGGCTGATCACCGGTTACTTCGAGCCGCTGGTCGAGGCCACGCGCACGCCGCGCGGTGCGTTCCGCATCGCGCTGTACGCGCCACCGGCCGATCTGGCCTCGCGCAAACCGTACTGGACGCGCCAGCAGCTCGACACGCTGCCCGCTGCGCAGCAAGGCCTGCGTGGCCGTGCGATCGCCTACGTGGCCGACCCGCTCGACGCGCTGATCCTGCAGATTCAGGGCTCCGGCCGCCTCAACCTGCTCGAAAACGACGGCCGCCGCCAACTCGTGCGCGTGGCCTATGCCGGTCACAACGACCAGCCCTACAAGTCGATCGGCAAGTGGCTGATCGAACAGGAAGAGCTGCGCCTCGACCAGGCCTCGTGGCCCGGCATCAAGGCCTGGGCGCGGCAGAACCCGAAGCGCCTGAACGAGATGCTGTGGAGCAACCCGCGTTTCGTGTTCTTCCGCGAAGAACCGTTGCCCGACCCGCAGCTCGGCCCGAAAGGCGCACAGGCCGTGGCGCTGACGCCGGGGCGCTCGATCGCGGTCGACCCGGTCAACATTCCCTACGGCACGCCGGTCTGGCTCGAAACGACCGAGCCGCTCTCGAACACGCCGCTGCGCCGCGCCGTGATGGCGCAGGACACCGGCAGCGCGATCGTCGGCGCGGTGCGGGCCGACTATTTCTGGGGCTGGGGTGACAACGCCGAAGCGCAGGCCGGGCGCATGAAACAAGCGCTGCGCCTGTGGGTGCTCTGGCCGAAGGGTTGAATCGTGGAGGAAAGGTTCTCGCCACGCCGGCGACCAATCGATTCCTGACCTTCTTCAAACAGAGGCACCCGCCATGACCCGCCGAAACCTGCTCGCCCTGCTTTCCGCCCTCGGCCTCGGCCCGCGTGCGGCCGAAGCGCAAACCTCGCCCACCCCCGCCGTCGGCACGGAGCCGATGCGTTTGACCGACGCCGAGTGGAAGAAGCGCCTGTCGCCAGCGGCCTACGACGTGCTGCGCCATGACGGCACCGAACGTGCAGGCACCAGCCCGCTGAACGCCGAAAAGCGTAAGGGCCGCTACCACTGCGCCGGCTGCGAGCTGCCCCTGTTCGGCTCCGAAGCCAAGTTCGAGAGCGGCACCGGCTGGCCGAGTTTTCACACCGCCCTGCCCGGCGCGGTGGCCACACGCACCGATTTCAAGCTCGTGTTCCCGCGCACCGAATACCACTGCGTGCGCTGCGAAGGCCACCAGGGCCACGTCTTCAACGACGGCCCGGCACCGACCGGCAAGCGCTATTGCAACAACGGTGTGGCACTGAAATTCGTGGTGGCGGCATGAACGTGCTGCGTGTTGCCACCGCCGCGCTGTTGCTTGGTGTCGTCGGCTGGGCCCAGGCGCAGACGACGCCCACCACCACCGCCCGCGCCATCTTCGCCGGCGGCTGCTTCTGGTGTGTCGAGTCCGACTTCGACAAGGTCGATGGCGTGCTCTCCACGACCTCGGGCTACACCGGCGGCACCGTCGCCAACCCGACCTACGAGCAGGTCTCGAGCAAACGCACCGGCCACGCCGAGGTCGTGGAGATCGTGTTCGACCCGGCCAAGGTGAGCTACGAAAAACTCGTCGAGCACTTCTGGCGCACCACCGATCCGACCGCGAAAGACCGCCAGTTCTGCGATGCCGGCACGCCCTACCGCCACGCGATCTTCCCGGTCGACGCGGCGCAGATGCAGGCGGCGCTGGCCTCGCGCGCCGCGCTGGAGAAGAGCAAGCCCTTCAAGGAGCCGATCGTCACCGAGATCGTGGCGGCAACAGTCTTCTACCCGGCCGAGGAATACCACCAGAACTACTACAAGAAGAACCCGCTGCGTTACCAGTACTACCGCACGAGCTGCGGCCGCGATGCGCGGGTCAAGCAGCTTTGGGGTGCGCAGGCGGCGCATTAGCGTGGAGGGCTCGAAGCCCTGACACCTGCTGGTGCGGGTGCATGTCGGCTTCTCTGCGGAGTGGAATCCCGCTGCCGGCCAGTCGGCTCCCCCGCCGAAAGCCGACACCCACTACGCTACCAGTACGACCGCACGAATTGCGGCCGCGACGCGCGGGTCAAGCAGCTCTGGGGCGCGCAGGCGGCGAACCAGCGTGGAGGCCCCGGCACTTGGCGAGGCGAAGGCGTGTCGACTCGCGCGGCCTCGGTTCGTCGTTCAGGGAGGCCCGATCGGCGCCGGACAAGGCGCAACGCCATGACACGGTGCCTGATCTCGTTCGACGACGGCGCCATGGCCCACATTCCGCACGACGATGGCCCTGCCGTCGGTGAGGCGGCTCACGCCGTCGTGCGCGAGGCCAAGGCCGCCGGGGTCGGGATCCATGGCGGCGGGGTCGAACGGCAGCGCGCGCGCATCGTCGGCACCGACGGGGGCGTCGCCGCCGGGCCGTTCCCGGAGGCCAAAGCCGTGATCGGTGGCTTCTCGATCATCCAGGTGCGAACGCGCAAGGACGCGCTCGAATGGGCCGCGAAGATCGCCGCAGCCTGCCGGTGCGCTCAGGAAGTCCGGGAACTGATGGACGATCCGGAAGCCTGAGCCGCTTGGCGGAGTCGTCAGGACCCTGCGGGCGTCGACGTCGGAGTCACCACCTTCGGGGGCTGGGTGCCGTCGGACTTGTGGCGCTTTCTGCCGCTGGCCGTCTTCTTGACCTGTTTGGCAGAAATGGTTCTCTTGCCCACGCGCTTCTTCTTTGACAGTGCCATGTCGATCCTTTGGAGTAAAGCAGCCGAGGATACATGCGGCGCGCATCGATCGACACACGGCGAACCGGCCACGGCGCGGCGCACCCCACCGAGCGCCGGCTCGACGCAGGCTGGCGGGCTTTTTGCTCTGTGGCACTGATGCCCGCAACACCCATGGCCCCCACCGCGCCGAGCAGCGCCGACCCGCCCTGGCGCGACCAGGAGCTGCTGCTGATGAGCGAGGTGATGCGCCTGGTCGGCCAGAGCCTGGCGCCCGAGGTGGTGTTGCGCGAGATGCTGCACCTGCTCTCCGAACTGCTCGGCCTGAACCGCGGGCGGGTGGTGCTGGCCGACGGTGTGGACGTGGCCGACGGCGGCAGCGCCGCGCCCGCACTCGCCGGCCCGTCATCGATCCGCTTCGCCTACGGGTTGACGAAGGCCGAGATGGCCCGCGGCCGTTATGCCGCCGGCGAAGGCATCACCGGCGCGGTGCTCGCCACCGGCCAGGCCATGATCGTGCAGGACATCGACGCCGAGCCACGCTTTCTGGCCCGCGCCGTCGAGCGCTCGAAGCTGCCGCAGGAAACGGTCGCTTTCATCGCGCTGCCGATCGACGTGAACCGGCGCACGGTCGGCGTCTTGGGCGTGCACCGCATCCGGCGCCGCCACCGCTTGCTGAACGACGACGTGGCGGTGCTGAAGATCCTCGCCACGCTGGCCGGGCAGCTGCTGCAACTGCGCTCGCTGGTCGAAGAAAAGACCCGCGCCCTCGAAGCGCGCAACGCGCTGCTGACGCGCGCACTCGAATCGGCGGCGGCGCGCTACGGGATCATCGGCACCTCTCCCGCCTTGCTGCAGGCGCTCGGCGAGCTCGAGCGGGTGTCGCAGGCTTCCGCCAGCGTGCTGCTGCTCGGCGAGTCGGGCACCGGCAAGGAGTTGTTCGCGCGTGCCGTGCACCTGGCGAGCAAGCGGCGTGACGCGCCCTTCATCAAGGTGAACTGCGCCGCGATTCCCGACACACTCTTCGAGTCGGAACTGTTCGGCCACGAGCGCGGCGCCTTCACCGGCGCGATGAGTGCGCGCGCCGGCTGGTTCGAGCAGGCCGACCGCGGCACGATCTTCCTCGACGAGATCGGCGAGCTGCCTTTGCAGATGCAGGCCAAGCTGCTGCGCACATTGCAGGAAGGCAGCATCGTGCGGCTCGGTGGCAAACGCGAGGTGAAGGTCGACGTGCGGCTGGTGGCGGCCACCAACCGCGACCTCGCGAGCGAAGTCGAACAGGGCCTGTTCCGGCGTGACCTGTACTACCGGCTCAACGTGATCCCGATCCACCTGCCCTCGCTGGCAGAGCGGCGTGAAGACATCCGCCCGATCGCGCTGCACTTCCTGAACCGCACCAACCAGGCCAACCAGCGCAACGTGCACTTGTCGCCGGAAGCGCTCGACGCGCTCGAAGCACACCCGTGGCCGGGCAACATCCGCGAGCTCGCCAACGTGATCGAGCGCATCGTGCTGCTGGCCAACGGCACGGTGGTCTCGGTCGCCGAGGCCAAACGCTTCCTGCCGGCAGCGGCGGCGGTGTCGCCCGTGCCGCAGGCGAAGGCCTTGTCCAGCGCAAGCGGGACGCCCAATCCGGTGGTGCGTGAGTACCGCGAGCTGCATTCACACAGCGCGCAGGAACTGGCGCTGGCGCTGGCGCTGCACGGTGGCAACCAGTCGCGCGCGGCGCAATCGCTGGGCATGACGCCGCGCCAGTTCGGCTACCGCTGGCGGCGGCTTTCAGGCAGCGGCTCGCCGGTCTGACGGACCGACACATTGGCGACATTTCGTCGCCAATGTGTTCATTCACCCGGCGCTTCTCAAGCCCGGTGATTTCATCGCAAACCCAGCATCCATGCGGCCTGGCGGCCGATTCAGAGCGCGGCGAATAGCGTGGCACGCCCATTGCGAAAGACAGGCATCCCCCACCCACCGGAGAACCTGATGAGCGCAGCCACCGTCCTGATTTCACCCACTGAGCTCGGCACGCTGATGAACAGCGAACCCGTCGTCGTGATCGACACGCGCGATGCCGACACCTACCTCGCCGGCCACATTCCCGGCGCCGTGAACCTGCGCGAGATCTTCACCTTCCTCGCCACCTCGACCGCCGAGGGCCTCTCCGAACTGAAGGGTACGTTCGCGCAGCACTTCGGGGCCGTCGGCCTGTCGGGCAAGGAAACGGCGGTGTTCTACGAAGACGCGCTCAACAGCGGCTACGGCCAGTCGTGCCGCGGTTATTACCTGCTGACCTGGCTCGGTTACCCGAAGATCAAGGTGCTCAACGGCGGCTACTCGGCCTGGAAAGCGAGCGGCCTCGCCACCTCGACCGAGACCGTCACGCCCACGCCCGCCACCTTTCCCACCGACCTGAAGATGGCCGACGTGATGCTGACCAAGGACGAGATGCTGGCTGCGCTCGGCACCGACACCGTGCTGCTCGACGTGCGCGACATCGACGAATGGATCGGCGACAGCTCGTCGCCCTATGGCAAGGATTACGCGCCGCGCAAGGGCCGCATCCCCGGCGCGAAGTGGCTCGAGTGGTACCGCTTCATGAAGCCCTCGGCGCAAGGCCCGATGATCAAGTCGCCCGACGAAGTGAAGGCCGAAGCCGCCACCGCCGGCATTTCGACCGACGACACGGTCTACCTGTACTGCTTCAAGGGCGCGCGGGCGTCGAACACCTTCCTGGCCTTGAAGCAGGCCGGGTTCAGCGACGTTCGCATGTACTTCGGCTCGTGGAACGAATGGTCACGCGACCCGGCGCTGCCGATCGAGAGCGGCCTGCCGTTCGCCGAGCCCAAGCCCAAGCTGGCGATGGCCGCCTGACCCTTTGCCCCACGGAAACCCACACCACCATGTCTGCCGTCATCGAACCCGTGACCACCGTCAAGACCTACCTGCGCCCGATCGACCGCGACGGGCTGATGGCCTTCGCCGAGAAAGGCCGCAACAACCCGGCCTCGCGTGGCACGAACAAGGTCCATACCGTCGCCTGTGGCCAGTACCGCACGCTCAGCCACGTGGGCCAGCACGCGCCGGTCGTCGTCGACGAACCCCTGCACCTGTTCGGGCAGGACACCGCGCCCGCCCCCGGCGAGATCGTGCTGTGCGCGCTGGGGGGTTGCCTGGCGGTGGGAATCACCGCGGTGGCGGCGTGGAAGCAGGTGCGCCTCAGCAAGCTCGAACTGTTTCTCGAAGGCGACATCGGCAACCCGGCGGCCTGGGGCGCGGGCGGCGCGTCGAAGCTGCCGCCCGAGATGGGCTTTCAGGCGATCCGCGTGAAGGTGGCCGTCGAAGGCGATGCGACGCGCGAGGTGCTCGACGAGATCGTGCAGCACGCGAACATGTACTCGCCGGTGGCGAACAGCATGCGCAACCCGATCGCCTTCGCGATCGACCTGGCCTGAAAGAAAAACGATGTCTGCCGTGATGGAAAGCGTGGGCTTCGCGTCGGCTGTGAAGCCCCATGAGGCGATGCTGCAAGCCGTGCGCGCGCTGGCCGACGGACCGCTGGCCGAATTGGCCGACGACATCGACCGGCGGGGCATCTACCCGAAAGGCATCCTGCAACGGCTCGGCGAACTCGGCGCGTTCAAGGCGCACATGGCGATGGACGGGGCAACAGTGGACTTCGGTGCCGCGATCCGGGCGATCACCGAGGTGTCGCGGGTCTGCGGCGCCACCGGCTTCATGGTCTGGTGCCACGACGTCTGCGGTGTCTACATGGAACAGTCGGGCAACCCGGCGCTGACGGGCTCGGCACTCGCGAACCACGTGGCCGGCCACACGCTCGGCGCGACCGGCATGAGCAACCCGATGAAGACCTTCGCGGGCATCGAAACGCTGCTGCTGAAGGCGCGTGAGGTCGAAGGCGGCTTCATCGTCAACGGCGCGCTGCCGTGGGTCAGCAACCTCGGGCCCGACCATTACTTCGGCGCGGTCGCGGTGGTGGAAGGCGACAACTCGCCACGCGAGGTGATGTTCATCGTGCACTGCGACGCGCAAGGCGTGGAGCTGCGCCACTGCCCGTCGTTCTCGGCGATGGAAGGCACGAACACCTTCGCGGTGCGTTTGACCGACCACTTCGTCGCCGCCGACAAGCTCATCGCCGACCCGGTGCGCCCCTTCATCGGCCGCATCCGCGCCGCGTTCATCCTGCTGCAGGTCGGCATGGGCCTGGGCGTGGCGCAGGGCGCGATCGATTCGATGTGGCAAGTCGAGCGCCAGCTCGGCCACGTGAACGAATTTCTCGAAGACCGGCCCGACGAATTGCAGGCCGAGCTCGATGCGCTGACCGAGCGCACGATGCAGCTCGCACGAACGCCGTATGCACACCACAAGGAATTCCTGATCGACGTGCTGGACGCGCGGGCGCACGCCAGCGAGTTGTCGCTGCGCGCCGCGCAGTCGGCGTTGTTGCACCAGGGCGCGCGCGGTTACCTGATGAGCTCGGCGGTGCAGCGCCGCGTGCGCGAATCACACTTCGTCGCGATCGTCACGCCGGCGATCAAGCACCTGCGCAAGGAAATCGCAAGGCTCAGTGCTGACGAGATGCCGGCATGACGCTCGCACTGGTTGTCGAAGTGGCGTTCAAGTCGTTCATCTGCCGCGCCTGCGGCCTGATCTACGACGAAGCGAAAGGCGACGCCGACAGCGGCCTGGCGCCCGGCACGCGCTTCGACGACATCCCCGACGACTGGGCCTGCCCGCTGTGCGGCGTGACCAAGGCCGACTTCGAACCGTATGAGGTCACGGCAATCGAACGCCGCGCCTCAGCCCCGCGCCAGACCGCTGGCACACGTGGCGACGCCGGCGTGGTGATCGTCGGCGCCGGCCGCGCCGGCTGGCAGATGGCGCAGGCGCTGCGCGAGCGGGATGCCGATGTGCCGATCACGCTGGTCGCGGCCTGCGATGCATCGGTGTACGACAAGCCGCTGCTGTCGGTCGCGCTCGCCCGCGGCCTGGCCCTGTCGGCCCTCGTGAAGGAGCCGGCCGCGTCAGCAGCGCAGCGCCTGCACGTGCGCCTGCTGCCGCGCACCCACGCCGTCAGCGTGAGCACACAAGCGAACACCTTGCGCACCACGCGCGGCAGCCTGCGTTACCGCCACCTCGTGCTCGCACACGGTGCCGAAGCGCGCGAGGTGGCGCAGCTGCCGGCCGCGCTGTGCTGGCGCATCAACCACCTCGACGCCTACCTGAAGTTTCGCGCGCTGCTCGGCGAGCCCGACCCGGCCGCGCCGCAGCGCGTGTTGATCGCCGGCGCCGGCCTCGTGGGCTGCGAACTGGCGAACGACCTGGCGCTGGCCGGCCACGCGGTGACGCTGCTCGACATCAACGCCTTGCCACTCGGAAGCTTGCTCAGCGAAGCCGCATCGCATGAGTTGCTCGACGCCTGGCGCGGCCTGCCGCTGCGCTTCGTGGGTGGCGTGAAGATCGCGAGCGTCGAAAAGGCCGGCGGTGTCTGCACGGTTCAAACCGAAGACTGCCAGCGCTTCGACGCAGAGCACGTGATCGCCGCCACCGGTCTGCAAACGCCCGGCCGGCTGGCGCAGAGCGCCGGACTCGCCTGGAGCAACGGCATCGCCGTCGATGCGGTCACGCTGCGCACCAACGTGCCCAACATCCACGCACTCGGCGACTGCATCAGCATCGACGGTCAGGCGTTGCGCTTCATCGAGCCGATCGGCCGGCAAGCAAATCTGATCGCCGGCCACGTGACCGGCGGGGCTGGCTTGCCCTATGCGAACAGGCGGCCGCCGGTGCGGGTGAAGACGGGCTCGAAAGGGTTCACTGTCTGAACCGCGCGGGCTCAGGCCGGCACGGCCGCCGCTTCTTTCATCGTGCCGGCCAGTACACCGTACACCTCGGTCCAGGCTTCTTCGACCTCGGGCACCCAGGCGGCACCCAAGCCCTGCCGCAGTGTCTTCAATAGCGCCGCCCCGACGGTGTCGTAGTGCTCGTCCTGCACGCCGTAGCCTGCATGGCGCCGGCCCAAGCCCTGCAACGCCGGCATCAGCACGCCGGGGTTGTCGAGCTTGCTCACCGCCACACCGATCATGTGCATCAGCTTGTGGCCCTGCGCCACCATGTCGCCCTTGAACAACGGTTTCAATGATGGGTCGGCTTGGAAGAGGTTGGCGTAGAACAGCGCCGCGGCCTGCGGCGCGATCGGCGTGACCAGATCGAAGCTTTCTCGCACCAGCGAGATGGTGTGGTCGTTCATGGCGAATCCTCCGAACGGTGCATGGGACCTAAAGGCCAGAGGATTCATGCAAGCGCGATGCCGCCCCGCGGCGGTGCGCCCAAGCTGGCGGCAGTCAGCGCGCCAAGTTAGTCGTCAGCAAGGGCCCCCTGATTCCGCCTACCTATTGCTCTTCAAAACGCATGCTCGTAACCGAGTCGCCGTCCGCGTAACATGGCGTGGACTTGAGGAGCAACTTATGACCCAATGGCAATCTATCGCTCCCTTGACGGATGTAGAGCGCGAGACTGATCTGCTGTCAATGCGACCACTCTACGAGAGCTGGCGCACGCAGAAAGCGCGACTGCAAGCTGAGAGCCCAACTGGGCTGCAAGACTTTACTCAACGCCTCGTCCGGAGACTGAGTGTCGAGACCGGCATCCTTGAACGTCTGTATGACCTTGATCGCGGGACCACAGAAGCCTTGGTCGCCAACGGCTTTCTTGAAGAACTGGTGACAAGGTCCAGCACAGACATCGAGCCATCGAAGCTGATTGACATCCTGCGGGATCAAGAGAGCGCAATCCAATTGGTGATGGATTGCGTATCGGGGAATCGTCCGCTAACGAAATCGGTGATACATCAGCTGCAATCAATTCTGGTTCGTCATCAAGACACAACCACCGCGATCGATCAGTTCGGGAATCGCCGCGAGATTCCTCTTCTGAAGGGACGCTTTAAGGAGCATCCAAACAATCCAAAACGACCCGATGGGTCCGTTCATGAATACTGCCCTCCGATTCACGTTGAAGCGGAAATGGACAAACTGCTTTCGTGCCTGAGCGAGTACGAGCAAGATGACCCTGTCTTGGTAGCAGCTTGGATACATCATAGGTTCACGCAAATCCATCCATATCAAGACGGCAATGGCCGTGTTGCCAGGGCACTGACAACGCTCGTTTTGCTGAAAGCTGATCTCTTACCTCTGGTCGTCGACAGAGACTTGCGAGTCGAATACATAAACTCGCTAGAACGAGCGGATCGCGGCGAACTCTCTGACCTCGCCATGATTTTCGCCAGACTCGAAAGAACGGCCATCTTGCAGGCGCTGAGCGTCGACGCGGACGCGGAAATATCTCGCCAGCGCGCTCTCACGTCCGCTGTCTTGCAGTCGCTGCGCCAGAAATTCGGTAAGCGCCGAGAAGCCAAGGACGCGGAGCTTCGCCAGGTCAATTCCGTCGCGGTCTCACTTCGCTCCCAGGCGAAGCGCGCCCTCGAAACGACAACGCGAGAACTCAAAGACGCGATCTCTCAGTTGGCCGAGACAGAAGTTCGAGTCATGGAAGGCGGTACCGACTACAACAGCGCGCACTGGTACAAGCACGAAGTGGTCAAAACAGCGGTAGAAGCGGGCAAGTTCGCCAACTTCTTCGAGAGTCATTACTTCGCTCGAGCAACCGTTCGCTCCGGCAGAGAGCAGATGGTCTTCGTCACCTCGTTTCATCACGTTGGTCGCGAACTCAGCGGCATCATGGAAGCGACCGCCTTTGCTCGCCTCGAGTCCTTTGAAGACTCAGATGACAGAAAGTTGACGTCTCAAGACTTCTCTTTGTGCTCACCAGAGCCTTTTGTCTTCACCTACCAAACGTCGCCAGTTGATATCTCTGAAGTCTTCGCTCGTTGGCTTGATACGGCACTAGCCGTAGCTCTCAAGGAGTTTGGCGATCGGCTGTAGCGCAACTACGCAATGCAGTCCAAGAACAGGCGCGGCCTTCCCTATCAAAGCAGCTTCGCGCCGTGACGTTCGAACGCGGCGAATTAGACCGGCACGCGAAAGCGTGTCCGGTCTAATAGGTTTTGTACGAGAGGAACTTGCCCGACATCACGATGTTCACGCGATCCCCCTTCGGGTCCGCCTCGCGCTGCAGGTCCATCTTGAAGTCGATCGCGCTCATGATGCCGTCGCCGAATTCTTCGTGGATCAATTCCTTGAAGGTCGTGCCGTACACGCTGATCAGCTCGTAGAACCGGTAGATCAGCGGATCGGTCGGCACGCTCGTCGGCAGCGAACCCTTGTAGGGCACGACCTGCAACCATCTCTCGGCCTCTGCCGGCAGGCCAAAGACCTTCGCGACGATCTTGGCCTGCTTCGCGTCGAAGGTCATCTGCCCCAGGCACCCGGCCGTCACCCATTCCTTGCTCAGCCCCACCTTCTTCGCCACGTCTTCCCACTTCAGGCCCTTCCTGACCTTGGCCTCGATGATCATTTCGGTGACGTCGTTGCGGTTCATGCTCGTTTGCTCCAGTTCGTTGGTGTGATCGCTTGTTTCAACTTCTGGCCCAGCGGAACTTCCGCTCGGCGTCCAGGATGGCCACGTCGTTGATGCTCGCCTCGCGGCGGCGCATCAACCCGTGGTCATCGAACTCCCACTGCTCGTTGCCGTGCGAACGGAACCAGTCGCCGCGCTCGTCGTGCCATTCGTACTCGAAGCGCACCGAGATGCGGTGGTCGGTGAAGGCCCACAGCTCCTTCTTCAGCCGGTAGTCGAGTTCGTTTTCCCACTTGCGTTGCAGGAAAGCGCGAATCGCATCGCGCCCGCTGAAGAACTGGCAACGGTTGCGCCACACCGAATCGACGCTGTAGCCCGCAGCGCAGCGCTCCGGGTCTCGGCTGTTCCAGGCGTCTTCGGCCTTCTGCACCTTGACCAGCGCGGTCTCGTGCGTGAAGGGTGGCAATGGCGGGCGGGCTGCGGTGGTCATGCCACACGGTCCTTGAACGCGATGACATTGGCCGCGGCCGGCGTGGGCTCGGGTTCCAGCCCCGGCTCGACCACCGGTGGCGTGGCCGGCGCCTTGCCGTGCGACAGGTCCTTCGAGCGCGCGACCAGAAAGTCCACCAGGTGGTTGCGGATGCGGTAGTACTGCGGGTCGTGGTGCAGCGTGGCACGCTGGCGGTCGCGCGGCATCGTGTTGCGCACGATCTCGGCCACGCGCGCCTGCGGGCCGTTGCTCATCAACAGGATCTTGTCGGCGAGCAGGATCGATTCGTCGACGTCGTGCGTGATCATGAACACCGTCTGGTGCGTCTGCGCGCAGATGCGCAGCAGCTCGTCCTGGATCGTGCCGCGGGTCAGCGCATCCAGCGCGCCGAAGGGTTCGTCGAGCAAGAGCATCTTCGGCTCGATGGCGAAGGCCCGCGCGATGCCGACACGTTGTTTCATGCCACCCGACAAGGCCGACGGCTTCTTGTCGATGGCGCCGGTCAGGCCCACCAGGTCGACGTACTTCTCGACATGCGCGTCGACCTGCGTTGCCGTCCAGTCGGGCCACTTGCTGCGCACCGCGAAGGCGATGTTGCGGCGCACGCTGAGCCACGGCATCAGCGCGTGGCCCTGGAACACGACGCCCCGCTCCAGGCTCGGGCCCGAGACCTCGCGGCCGTCCATGAACACATGGCCGCTGCTCGCCGTTTCGAGCCCGGCCAGCACGTTGAGGATCGTCGTCTTGCCGCAGCCCGAGTGGCCGATGATGCAGACGAACTCGCCACGTTCGATGCCGAAATTGACACTGTCGAACACCGGTTCGCTGGAGCCGGGATAGGTTTTCGCCAGTCCTTCGATCTGCAGAAACGGCTTGCCTTCATTCGACATACGAAATCGCTTTCTGCGCCCGCGCGAACAACAGGTCGAGCAACATGCCGACGATGCCGATCATCAGGATCGCGAAGATCACGTTGGTCAGCGACAGGTTGTTCCATTCGTTCCACACGAAGTAGCCGATGCCGGTGCCGCCGACCAGCATCTCGGCCGCCACGATCACGAGCCAGGCGATGCCCATGCTGATGCGCATGCCGGTCAGGATGGTCGGTGCCGCCGCCGGCAGGATCACTTCGAACGCGAGCCGCAGGCGCGAGACTTCCAGCGTCTTCGCCACGTTCAGCCACTCGCGCCGCACGCCGGCCACGCCGAACGCGGTGTTGATCAGCATCGGCCAGACCGAGCAGATGAAGATCACGAAGATGCCCGAGATCGACGAGTCCTTGATCGTGTAGAGCGCGAGCGGCATCCAGGCCAGCGGCGAAATCGGCTTGAGCACCTGGATGAACGGGTCGAGCGCGCGGTACAGCATCGGGCTCATGCCGATCAGGAAGCCGAGCGGGATCGCGAGCAATGCGGCGAGGCCGAAGCCCAGGCCGACCCGGAGCAGCGAGTGGCCGAGCTGGATCGCGATGCCCTTGTCGTTCGGGCCCTTGTCGTAGAACGGATCGGCCAGGTTCTTCACGACCGTGGCGCCCATTTGCGCGAGCGTCGGGAAGCCGGTGGTCTTCTTGGTCTCGGCCGCCGGGTCCTTGCCGAGCAGCTTCTGGTACTCGATCTGCTCGGCCGTCATCGTGCTGGCGGGCGCCGCCACGCCGCCGGTGGGCAGCGTGGCCACGTGCCAAGCCGCGAGCGCGGCCAGCAGGATCAATACCGAGATCAGCCCGGACTGCAGCGACAGTTTGCGCTGGGCGTTCATGCCACGCTCACGCCGCGGCGCGTTTGATCGCGAAGCTGTCGGCGTAGGCGGCCGCGTTCGCCGGGTCGAACTCCTTGCCCATGATCCTGTACTTCTTGTAGGCGCCCTCGGGCACCTTCTGGTCGAGCAGTTTCATCTGCTTCTTCGCGTCGGTCAGCAGGAACACCTGCTCGGCGATCTGCTTGTAGTTCATGTCGCCCTTGATGTAGCCCCAGCGTTTCATCTGCGTCAGCATCCAGACTGCCATGCTCTGCCACGGCACCGGGTCGAAGTCGGTGCGGTCGGGCACGTTCTTGATGCCACCCAGGCCGTCGGCGAACTTGCCGGACAGCACCTGGTTCAACACGGTTTCGGGCTGGTTCAGGTAGGCGGTCGGCGAGATCACCTTCGCGATCAGCTCGCGGTTCTTCGGGTCGCGCGCCATCGCGGCGGCGCTCAGCACCGATCGGTACAGCGCGGCGAAGGTGTTGGGGTTCTGCTTGATGAAGTCTTCGCTCACGCCGAAAGCGCAGCACGGGTGGCCGTCCCAGATCTCTTTCGACAGGATGTGGATGAAGCCGATCTCGTCGAACACCGCACGCTGGTTGAACGGGTCGGGCCCGAGGAAGCCGTCGATGTTGCCGGCGCGCAGGTTGGCCACCATTTCCGGCGGTGGCACCACGCGCAGCTGCACGTCGGTGTCGGGGTTCAGGCCGGCTTCGGCGAGGTAGTAGCGCAACAGGAAGTTGTGCATCGAGTACTCGAAGGGAATGGCGAACTTGAAACCCTTCCAGTTCTTCGGGTCGCGGTTGTTCTTGTGCTTGAGCGCGAGCGTGATCGCCTGGCCGTTGATGTTCTGCACCGTGGCCACACGCATCGGCTGCGCGACCGAACCCAGGCCCATGCTGATCGCGAGCGGCATCGGCGACAGGAAGTGCGACGCGTCGTGCTCCTTGTTCAGCATCTTGTCGCGGATCAGTGCCCAGCCTGCCGTCTTGTTGAGCTGGACGTTCAGGCCTTCCTTCTTGTAGAAGCCCAGCGGGTCGGCCATGATCAAGGGCGTGGCGCAGGTGATCGCGATGAAGCCGATCTTCAGATCCTTCTTCTCCAGCGGCCCTTTGTCCTGTGCCATCGCTTCGAGCGCGCCCATCGGCAACAGCGAGGCGATGGCGGCACGCGCGGTGGTGGCGCCGACGGCCTTCAGGAAACGGCGGCGCAAGGGCTCGCTCGGCAGCAGCGCTTTCACCAGGGTGGCTTCGATGAAGTCGCGCGAGAAACTCTCAACGCTTGCGGCCGCCGATTCGGCGTCGTGCTGCGCCGGCGCGTGGTCGCCGCCGCAGCCGCACTTGAGCATCAGCGGGCGGTCGGCGTCGTAGGGATCGAAGCGGCTCATGGGTGAACTCCTTGCAATGATGGGAACGATAGGGATCGAGCGAAAGGCACGCCATCGCGGCAACAGGCTTTCGCGTGTAGGGCTGGCACTACAAACCGCAAAAACTCAAACGGGCATCACGTCCACGCGCACCGCATACAGCGCCAGTTCCACGTCGTTGCGCGCGCCGGTTTTCTCAAGCACGCGCGCGCGGTAGGTGCTCACGGTGTTGCTCGACAGCACGAGTTGCTCGGCGATCTCGCCGACGGTGCGGCCGGTGGCGAGCAAGCGAAACACCTGATATTCGCGGTGCGACAGGCGCTCGTGCAGCGGCGCCTCCACGGTCCTGGCCTGGCCGGCGCCGATGCTGCTGGCGAGATGCTCGGCGACGGTCGGCGTGATGAACAGGCCACCGGCCGCCACCTTGCGGATCGCACTCGTCATCTGCTGCGAGTCGGCGCTCTTGTTCAGGTAACCGGCGGCGCCGAGCTTCAGGCTGCGCACCGCGTACTGCTTGTCGGGGTAGGTGCTGAGCATCAACACCGGCACCTTCGGGAATTCGCTCTTCAGCTGGCGCAGCACGTCGAGGCCGTCGCGGTAGGGCATCGCGATGTCCATCAGCACCACGTCGATGCCGCCCAGGCGCACCCGCTGCAAGGCTTGCGGCCCGTCTTCGGCTTCACCGGCGAGAACGATGTCTTCGGCGTCGGCAAGGATCTGCTTGATGCCCTGGCGCACGATCAGGTGGTCGTCGCAGATGAGTACCCTGATCATGACGGCGCCAGCAAGTCTTCGTCGGGCAGCGGCATCGTCAGGCGCACCAGCGTGCCATGCCCCGGCACGCTGTCGATCATCAGCGTGCCGCCGAAGTGGCCGGCGCGTTCGCGCATGCCCATCACGCCGTAGCTGTGCGGGTGCGAAAAAGCCTCGCGCTCGGCGCCGGCGCCGTCGTCGCGCACTTCGAGGTGCAAGACCGGTTGCGGCGGCCCATCGACATAGAGGCGAATCTCGACAGCCTGCGCCTTCGCGTGCCGCGCCACGTTGCTGAGCATCTCCTGGAAGATGCGGAACACCGCGATCGCCCAGCGCTCGCCGAGCACGCCAGTCGGCGGCAACACGCCGGCCGAGATGTGCACCTGCACGTCATGGCGCAGCTCGGTCGTCTCGACGAACTCCTGCGCCTGCCATTCCAGCGCTGCCCACAGGCCCTGGTGGTCGAGGATGCTCGGGCGCAGGTCGGTGATGATGCGGCCGAGGTTGTCGACCGCCGCGTCGATCAGCCGGCCCATGCCCTGGCACTTGTCTTCGAGCGCCGGCCGGTCCTCGACGCGCTTCTCGAGCCAGTTCACGTCCATCTTCAAGGCGACGAGCAGCGAGCCGAGCTCGTCATGGATGTCGCGGGCGATGCGCGTGCGTTCGTCTTCGCGCACGGTCTCGGAGTAAGCCGACAAGTCACGCAATTGGTCGAGCGCCGCCGAGAGTTCCGCCGTGCGCGCCTGCACGCGCTGCTCCAGTTCGTCGCGCGCCTGGCGCAGCAATTCTTCGGCGTGTTTGCGCTCGGTGATGTCGACGAAGGTCGCGACCGCGCCCTGCACCACGCCTTTGTCGAGGATCGGGTACGAGGAGTATTCGGCGCTGAACGACGAGCCGTCGGCGCGCCACAGCACCTCGCTGTCGATGCGGCAGGGCAGGCCCTGGCGAAAGGCGTTGAAGATCGGGCAGTCGGCTTCCGGGTAGGCGCTGCCGTCGCCGTGGGTGTGGTGCATCAGGCCGTGCATGTTCTTGCCCAGCACCTGTTCGGTGCGCCAGCCGAGCATCTGCGCGCCAGCCCGGTTGATAAAGGTGCAGTGGCCGTCGAGGTCGATGCCGAAGATGCCTTCGCCGGTCGATTCGAGCAGCAGGCGCAGCCGCTGCGACCAGCCCTCACCGGCGTCGACGCCACTCCCGACCGCGGGCTGTCCGGCAGGCAACTCGGTCGGCAGCGAGATCGATTCGGTTTGCACGAAGCACTCCGGGAGGCGTTTGCCCCACTGAGTGCAAAGCGCGTGCCACGCGCCTCGGCCGGGTCTTCAGCGCGCGCTGGCGCGCAGGTGGCCCAGCGGCAGCGCGCCGCCGGCCTTCACTTCACCGAGCGAAAAACTGGTGTGCAGGTCTTTCACGTGCGGCAGGTTCAGCAGCGTGCCTTGCGCGAACCTGGAAAACGCGTCGAGGTCGGTCGCCATCACTTCGAGCTCGAAGGTGCCCGAGCCCGAGATGTAGTGGCAGGCGATCACCTCGGGGATGCGCCGGATCGCCTCTTCGAGCTGGCGCGTGGCGGTGGCGGTGTTGCGGTCGGCGTCGACGCGCACGAAAGCGAGCACGCCCAGGCCGATCTTGCGGCGGTCGATCTCGGCCCGGTAGCCGGTGATGTAGCCCTGCTCTTCGAGCCACTTGACGCGCCGCCAGGTCGGTGCGGCCGACAGGCCGATGCGCGCGGCCAGTTCGGTGTTCGACAAACGCGCGTCGCGCTGCAGCTCGTGCAACAGCGCGATGTCGTAGCGGTCGAGCTCGTTGCCGTGCGGCTCGGTGGCTGAGGCGTCGGTGGCGGGGGCGGGTGCAGCCGCACGCACAGGGGTTTTCACTGAAGCCGGCTTCTTGAGCGCCATTTCTTTTCCTTCGGCCAGTTTGGCGCAAGATTATTGCTGCAAGCAGCCGAATCGAGGCAAACAAAGAAAAGACTTCGCGCGGGCGTTTCCCTAAACTGTGGCCCTGCGCGCGAGGGTCACGAGCCTGAGCTGCGCCCCACTGTTGCCCTGGAGAAACCGCCGATGAACGCACCGCTGCCCGAGTCGATCCGCAAGGCCCTGGAAAACGTCACGCTCGACGACAAGTACGCGCTCGAACACGGCCGTGCCTTCATGAGCGGCACGCAGGCGCTGGTGCGTTTGCCGATGTTGCAGAAGAAGCGTGATGCGATGAACGGGCTGAACACCGGCGGCTTCATCAGCGGCTACCGCGGCTCGCCGCTCGGGGGTTACGACCAGGCGCTGTGGCAGGCCAAGAAACACCTCGCAGCACAGAACATCGTGTTCCAGCCCGGCGTGAACGAAGAGCTCGCGGCGACGGCGGTGTGGGGTTCGCAGCAACTCGACCTCTACCCGCAATCGAAGAAGTTCGACGGCGTGTTCGGCATCTGGTACGGCAAGGGCCCGGGCGTGGACCGCTGCTCCGACGTGTTCAAACACGCCAACATGGCCGGCACCAGCAAACACGGCGGCGTGATCGCACTCGCCGGTGACGACCACATCGCCAAGAGCAGCACCGCCGCGCACCAGAGCGACCACATCTTCAAGGCCTGCGGATTGCCGGTGTTCTTCCCGAGCAGCGTGCAGGACATATTGGACATGGGCCTGCACGCCTTCGCGATGAGCCGCTTCGCGGGCGTGTGGTCGGGCATGAAGACGATCCAGGAGATCGTCGAATCGTCGAGCAGCGTGTTCGTCGACCCCGACCGCGTCGACATCGTGATCCCGAGCGACTTCGCCATGCCCGAAGGCGGGTTGCACATCCGCTGGCCCGACGCGCCGCTGGAGCAGGAAGCGCGTTTGATGGACCACAAGTGGTACGCCGCGCTCGCCTACGTGCGCGCCAACAAGCTGAACCACAACGTCACCTCCGGCCCGAACGACCGCTTCGGCATCATCGCCAGCGGCAAGGCCTACAACGACACGCGCCAGGCGCTGCACGACCTGGGGCTTTCCGACGACGTGTGCCGCCAGCTCGGCATCCGCCTGCACAAGGTCAACGTGGTGTGGCCGCTCGAAGCCACGATCACGCGCGACTTCGCGCAGGGGCTGCAGGAGATCCTGGTCGTCGAGGAAAAACGCCAGGTCATCGAGTACCAGTTGAAGGAAGAGCTCTACAACTGGCGCGCCGACGTGCGGCCCAACGTGCTCGGCAAGTTCGACGAAGGTGACGGCGACGAGAGCGGCGGCGAATGGAGCCAGCCGAACCCGAGCAAGAACTGGCTGCTGCGCGCGCAGGCCGACCTGACGCCGGCCATCATCGGCAAGGCGATCGCCAAGCGCCTGAAGAAACTCGGCGTCGATGCCGATACCACCGCGCGGCTCGACGCCCGCATCGCATTGATCGACGCCAAGGAACGCAGCATGACGGTCACGACCGTCGGCAGCGCCACCGACGCCGGCGAACGCACGCCCTTCTTCTGCAGCGGCTGCCCGCACAACACCAGCACCAAGGTGCCGGAAGGCTCGCGCGCGGTGGCCGGCATCGGCTGCCACTACATGGCGGTGTGGATGGACCGCAGCACCGTCACCTTCAGCCAGATGGGCGGCGAAGGCGTGTCGTGGATCGGCCAGGCGCCGTTCACGACCGACAAGCACGTGTTCGCGAACCTCGGCGACGGCACCTACTACCACTCGGGCCTGCTCGCGGTGCGCCAGAGCATCGCGGCCAAGGTCAACATCACCTACAAGATCCTGTTCAACGACGCGGTCGCGATGACCGGCGGCCAGCCGATCGACGGCACGCTGAAAGTGCCAGAAATGAGCCGCGAGCTCGATGCCGAAGGCGCGGTGAAGATCGTGGTCGTGACCGACGAGCCCGAGAAGTACGAAGACAGCGCCGTGGCGGCACGGCTCGCCAAGGGCGTGACGGTGCACCACCGCGACGAGCTCGACGCCATTCAGAAGCAGCTGCGCGAAGTCGAAGGCTGCACCATCATCATCTACGACCAGACCTGCGCGACCGAAAAGCGCCGCCGCCGCAAGCGCGGCACGCTGGTCGAGCCGGCCAAGCGGGTGATCATCAACGAGCTGGTCTGCGAAGGCTGCGGTGATTGTTCGGTGCAGAGCAACTGCCTGTCGGTCGAGCCGGTCGAGACCGAGTTCGGCCGCAAGCGCCGCATCAACCAGAACACCTGCAACAAGGACTACTCCTGCGTGAAGGGCTTTTGCCCGAGCTTCGTCACCGTCGAAGGCGGGCAGATGAAGTCAGCCAAGAAAGCGAAGACCGAGCGGCCCAACCCGTTCACGCTGACGCCGCTGCCCGAGCCTTCGTTGCCGCTGGCCGAAACACCCTGGGGCATCGTCGTCGCCGGGGTCGGCGGCACCGGCGTCATCACGATCGGCCAGTTGCTCGGCATGGCCGCGCACCTCGAAGGCAAGGGCGTGGTGACGCAGGACTCGGCCGGCCTGGCGCAAAAGGGCGGTGCGACCTGGAGCCACATCCAGATCGCCAACCGCATGGACGCGATCAACACGACCAAGGTCGGCACCGCCGAGGCCGACCTGATCATCGGCTGCGACCCGATCGTCAGCGCCAACAAGGCCACGCTGGTGACGGTGCGCGAAGGCCGCACCTACATCGCGATGAACACGCACGGCGCGCCGACGGCCGCTTTCGTGAAGAACCCCGACTGGCAGTTCCCGGCCGGCAACTGCGACGCCGCCGTGCACGCCGCAGCGGGCGCGAACGTGGGCACGGTCGACGCCGACCAGCTCGCGGTGCAACTGGTGGGCGACTCGCTCTACACCAACCCGCTGATGCTCGGCTTCGCGTGGCAGAAGGGGCGTGTGCCGCTGAGCCACGCGGCGCTGATTCGTGCGATCGAACTGAACGGCGTGCAGGTCGAGAACAACAAGCTCGCCTTCGAATGGGGCCGGCGTGCGGCGCACGATCTGGCGGCGGTGCAGGCTTTGCTCAAGCCGGCCGCTCTTGGGTCATCGGTGATCGAGTTCGTCAAGAAGACCGTGAACCTCGACGACATGGTCGCGAAGCGTGTCGAGTTCCTGACGGGCTACCAGGACGCGGCCTACGCGCAGCAGTACAAGGCCTTCGTCGAGAAGGTGCGCGCTGCCGAAACCCCGCTGAACAGCAAGAAGCTGAGCGAAGCCGTCGCCCGCTACCTGTTCAAGCTGATGGCCTACAAGGACGAGTACGAAGTCGCGCGGCTGCACACCGACCAAGGCTTCCACGACAAGATCGCAGCGCAGTTCGAAGGCGACTACAAGTTGCACTACCACCTCGCGCCGCCGCTGATCGCGAAGAAGAACGACCAGGGCGAACTGATCAAGCAGAAGTTCGGCCCGGTGATGCTGACCGGCTTCAAGCTGCTGGCGAAGCTGAAGGGCTTGCGTGGCGGCGCGTTCGACATCTTCGGCAAGACCGAAGAGCGCCAGATGGAACGGGCGCTGATCGGCGAGTACCGCGCGTCGATCGACGAAGTGCTGGGCTCGCTGAATGCCGGGAACCTGCCGCTGGCCACCGAGATCGCGCGAGTCCCCGAAGACATCCGCGGCTACGGCCATGTGAAAGAGCGCCACCTGCACGCCGCACGGCCGAAGTGGGCCGCGCTGATGTCGCAGTGGCGCGCCGGCGCGGAGCGCAAGGCGGCATGAAGCGGCTGCGGCTGGCGGCGCTGCTGCTCGGCAGCGCGATGGCAGCACCCCTGCAGGCGCAGACGGCAAGCACCACGCCGACCTACGCGCTCGACCCGACCCACAGCTTCGTTCACTGGGAGGTCGTGCACATGGGCACCTCGACCGTCCGCGGCCGCTTCGGCGGCACCAACGGCAGTGTGCAGTTCGACGCCAAGGCGCAGCAGGTCGAGATCGGCATCACGATCGACACGAATACGGTCAACACCGGCGTGGCCCCGCTCGACGGCATGTTGCGCGGCGCATCGGGTTTCGCCAGCACCGAATTCCCGCAAGCCTTCTTCACCGCCCGCAGCGCCCGCTGGGAAGGCGAGGTGCCGCGCGAGATCCGCGGCGAGTTCACGCTGCGCGGCGTGAGCCAGGGCCTCACCTTGAAAGCGGTCCGCTGGAACTGCGGGTTGAATCCGCTGTTCCGCCGCGAGGTGTGCGGCGGCGACTTCGAAGGCGAAGTGGTCCGCAGCAGCTTCGGCATCACCCACAGCCTGCCCTTCGTCGCCGACAAGGTGAAGCTGCTGGTGCAGGTCGAAGGCATCCGGCAGTAGCCGGGGCGCGGAACGACCCGGTGCCGGCGACGCGCTGGCAGGCCCGGGCCGTCACGGCTTGCTGCAGCCTGTCGGCCCGGCGCTGCAGCCCGTCGCAGGCGGCTGGCCTGCCCCGGGCGGGCATGTATAGAGTCCGGTCCATCGCACACTGCGCCCCGGTCTCCTCCCCATGCCCACCCTCTCGCCCACCCCCGTCTCCGGCTGGCAGCGCTTTGCCAACGGCAGCGTGCGCCTGTTCCACGACTATGCCAACTGGCTCGTCGGCATCAGCTGGAAGCGCTTTTTCCTGCTCTCGGTGCTGTTGCTGATCGCTACGGGCATCTTCAGCAGCCTCCTGCCGAACTGGACCGTGACCGAGGTGCACGACAGCCCGGTCCGGCCCCGGCCGCCCAAGCCGCCCGCGCCGCCGACGGTGTCGAAGGACTCGCAGGGCATCTCGATCAACATCCAGAAGGACGGCAAGGGTTCGGGCAAGGACGACTTCACGATCCAGATCGACCAGAACGGCGTGCGCATCGGGCCGCGGGTGTCGGCCGCCGCGAGCGCCGCCTCGGAGGCGGCGAGCGCGGCTTCGGCCGCCGCGGCCGGTGCGTCGGCCGCGGCCGGCGTGGGCAGCATCGAGATCAAGCTGCCGCCCGGCGCGACCAGCGAGGTGGTGAAAGAAGCGGTCGAAGAGGCTCGCAGCGCCATCATCGACGCGATCGAGGCTGCCCGTGAAGCGGCGCAAGACGCAGCCCAGGACGCCGCTGCGGAAGCCGCCAACGCCGCCCGCGATGCCGCCGATGCCGAACGCAGCTACGAGCGCCAGTACCGCACCCGCACCGTGCGCGCCGACGAATCGCTGATGCCGCTGGCGTTCTTCTTCATCTTCGCCTCAGGCATTCTGAAGATCGTCTACAAGGGCCGCATCCAGGCCGAGACCAAGGCCGCGGTGGCGACCGAAACCGCCGAGTCGGAGCAGCTCAAGCGCCAGGTCGTCGAAGCCCGCATGGCGGCGATGCAGGCGCAGGTGGAGCCGCACTTCCTGTTCAACACGCTGGCCAGCATCGACCACCTGATCGAGACCGACCCGCCCCGCGCCAGCACGATGCAGAAGAACCTGATCGCCCTGCTGCGCGCCTCGATGCCGACGATGCGCGAGAACCACCCGGCCGCGCACAACCTGGGCCGCGAGATGGCGGTGATTCGCCCCTACCTCGAGATCCTGAAGGTGCGCATGGAAGACCGGCTGCAGACACAGATCAACGTGCCCGACGGGCTGCTGTCGGCCGACTTCCCGTCGATGATGATCCAGAGCCTGGTCGAAAACGCCATCAAGCACGGGCTGGAGCCCAAGGCCGAAGGCGGCACGCTGTCGGTCAAGGCCGAGATCGTGCACGGCAAGCTGGCGGTGACGGTGGCCGACACCGGCCTGGGCTTCGGCAAGGCCGCGACCGCCGGCACCGGCATCGGCCTGAACAACATCCGCGAGCGGCTGCAGCTGCTCTACGGCAACAAGGCCCAGATGGTGATCACCGAGAACGCACCCAGCGGCACCGTGGTGACACTGACCGTGCCCTACCAGGCCCAGGCCCGTGATGGAGAGAACGCATGAACCGGTTCGTCAAGACCTGCCTCTGTCTGCTGCTCGCCGGCGCGGTGTTGAGCGCCTTGCTGGTCGCCGCCGCGATGCAGTGGGCCGCGCCGCTCGCGGGGGCCACGCTCAGCATCGACGGCGCGCAGTTCAGGTTCACGCCGTTGCAGGGCGGCGAGTGGCTGCTCGCGATCGGCGCCGTGTTGCTGGCGCTGGTCGTGGTGCTGCTGGTCGTGCCGTTCGCGGTGATCGTGCCGCTGCTGTGCGCGGCGTTGGGCATCGCGGTGGCAGTGTGCGTCGTGCTGGGCGTGGCGGCGCTGCTGCTTTCACCGCTGTTGCTGCTGGTGTGGATCGCCTGGCGCCTGGCGCGCAGCCCCTCGGCGGCGCGCGGGCCTGGCGCTACGATCAGCGCATGAACGTTTCCGGCCCCGCCCTGACTGCGCCCCGCGCCCTGATCGCCGACGACGAACGCCTGCTGCGCGAACAACTGCGCGCACGCCTGGCCGAAGTCTGGCCCGAGCTCGAGATCGTGGCCGAGGCCAAGAACGGCCTCGAAGCCGTGCAGCTCACCGAACAGCACCACCCCGAGCTCGTGTTCCTCGACATCCGCATGCCCGGCATGACCGGCGTGGAAGCGGCCCGTGCCATCGCGCAGTTGCCCACCGACGACGACACGCCCGACGCCTGGCACGGCTGCGAGGTGGTGTTCATCACCGCCTACGACCAGTACGCGATCGAGGCCTTCGAGCAGGGCGTGGTCGACTACGTGCTCAAACCGGCCGAGCGCGAGCGCCTGCTGGTCACGGTCGAGCGCATCAAGAAGCGCCTGGCGCAACGCCGCAGCAGCGACGCCGAAGGCGACGACATGCCACCCGCCGGCATGCAGCAGCTGCTGCAGAAACTCGCCACCCGCATGGACCCGGCCAAGGCGCCGACGCTGCGCTGGATCCAGGCGACGGTGGGCCAGAGCATCCAGATGATCCCGGTCGAAGAAGTGCTGTTCTTCATCTCCGACGAGAAGTACACACGCGTGCAGACCGCCACGGTCGAAGCGCTGATCAGGAAGCCCATCAAGGAGCTGATCGACGAGCTCGACGCCGACCTGTTCTGGCAGATCCACCGCTCGACCCTGGTGAACACCCGATTCATCGCCGGCGTGAGCCGCGACCTGCGCGGGCGGCAACTGGTGGCGGTGAAGGGGCACCCGGAGAAGCTGGAGGTGTCACGCAGCTTCACGGGGCTGTTCAAGGGGATGTAGGCGCCGAAGCGAAGGGCGAGGGGGTGGAGGGCGTGAAGCAAAGGCTGCCTTCGCAGCCTTTGTAGCCCGGAACGCCTTCCGGCTTGCAAGCCGGAAGGCCCCGTACACGGGGATCGACCAGCGCAGGCGCCGGCGAGCGAGACGGGCTCGATGCCCGTCTCGCGAGGACTCCCCGTCACTTCGGCCTGTACTGAATGACTTCGCCGCTGTTGCGCTTGAGGTGCATCAGCTCTTTCGCGAACCGGACGTCGTTGCAACTGCGGTCACCACCACGAAGCTGCCCGCAGAGCCGCCCGTCTTCCGCTTGCCACTGCCCACTGCCGTTGAACCCGGTGCTGGTGTTGACGAAGAAGTAGCCGTTCGACTTGTATTCCAGCCGCCAGGACGTTCCGTCGGCCAGCGCGACATCGAAGACCTTGCCTTCGAGGTGCTTGCGGACCGCGGCGGCTTCCGGCGTCGTGGCGTCGTCAGGGAAGGGCTGCGTCTGTGCGCTCGCTCCGGCGATGGCCAGGCCGGTGCCGGCAAGCAGTGTGAAGAGTCGTTGCATGGATCATCCCCGGTCGAAGCTGCGACGACTTCATCGTAGGCATGCCCCCGCGAAACGACCTCCTCAGTTCTGTTGACGTTGCGTTCGATCCAGGCATGCTCAGCGCGCCCGCAGCGGCGACGCGATGCACCACTGTGCAAGCCAGTAGCTCAGCAGGATCCACAGCGACGAGAGTGGCAAAGGCACGGCGAACTTGTTGATCGCAAGCAAGCTGTCGGACACCATGAACAACAGCCCGCCCAGCGCGGCGGCGCGCGCAAGGCGGGCATCGGCAACGTGCCCGGCCGCGCTGCTGCGCCACCACACGAGCGCCTGCGCCGCCATCGTGGCCAGGCACACGACGTAGGCGACGACCGGCACGCGCAAGGCGCCGGGCACGCCGGGCCAGAGTGCCGACAGGATCGCCGCGGCCACCAGCCCGTACCCCACGAACACCCACGGTTTCGCCGCCAGCCGCACCGGCACGCAGAACGCCGCGATGTAGGCCAGGTGCGCGAGCAGGAAAGCGACGAGCCCGGGGAGGAAACCGTCCTTCGGCCAGAGCAGGAACACGTCGCCCGCCAACGACAGCACCAACCCGAGCCGCACCAGGCTCCGCTGCTTCGTGGCGTTAGCGCCGCGCGGCCAGGCGAAGCCGATGATCAGCAGCGTGGTCAGCGGCTTGAACACGAAGGCGAGCCCCGCGGGCACGGCGCCGATGAAAGCCAGGATCGCCAGTGTGCCGCTCAGCGCGGTGAGGCCGGGCCACAGGCGGTGGTTCTTGTCGGCTGGGTTCAATGGGTGCCTCGTGCATTCGGTACGGCCTGCGAATTTGCCACAGTGCAGTGCCGCCACGCCGCTGCAACGACTCTTACCGGAAGAGACCAGGCGCGGGCACCGATCCTGCTCGTTCAGCCGGCACACTTCCGCCGACCCTGACTTCGCCCATGCGCGCGATCGGCCCGGGGTTGCCCGGACAAATCTGGTCACTCCCGAGCGCACGCCATGACACGAAACGCCATTGTTGAAAGCAGACGAATCATGAAGCTTGAACCCACCGCTGCGCTGCGCAATGCCACCGCCCTGCTCGGCATCGCGGCGCTGATGGCAGCGTGTGGCGGCGGCTCGGGCAGCGACGCGCCGGTGGCGACCACACCGGCTCCTGCCCCCACACCAGTGCCTGCGCCTGCGCCTGCGCCGACGCCGGCGCCAGCTCCAGCGCCGACCCCGGCACCCGCTCCGGCGCCAACGCCTGCTCCCGCACCGGCACCCACCCCCGCACCGGCGCCTGCCCCCACGCCTGCTCCGGCGCCTGCGCCCACACCAGCACCCACCCCCGCACCCACCAGCGCCACCACGCGCGATGCCGTGCGCCTGGCCGACCAGGGCAGCTTCGGGCCGACCGAAACGCTCGTGGCCACCATCAAAGCGCAGGGCGCCACGGCCTGGGTCACGGCGCAGATGGCACTGAAAACGTCGAGCTACACCAGCGGCCAGGGCGGCGCGGTGCACCAGTACACCGGCTCGGGCGACTTCTGCGACGGCAAGGGCACGAACTGCTGGCGCGACTGGTCGTCGAGCCAGCCGCTGGTCTGGGACTTCTACCGCAACGCCGTGTCGCAACCCGATCAGCTGCGCCAGCGCGTGGCCTTCGCGTTGCAGCAGATCGTGGTCGTCAACAACCTCGAGGTCGACGGCACCTACGGCTTCCGCGTGTACTACAACAACCTGCTCGACAACGCCTTCGGCAACTACCGCCAAGTGCTGAAGAAAGTGGCGCTGTCGCCGCTGATGGGCGACTTCCTGAACAACGCCAACAACGACAAGGCGGCGCCGAACGAGAACTTCGCGCGCGAGCTGCTGCAGCTGTTCGCCGTGGGCACCTGCGAGCTCAACAGCGACGGCAGCCTGAAAGGCGGCGCCTGCACGGCGAACTACAGCAACGACGTGGTGCGCGCGTATGCCTATGCGCTCACGGGCTGGACCTACCCGGCCGGCGGCGCCACGCCGTGGGGCTGCTGGCCGGCCGGCACGAACTGCCGCTACTACGGTGGCGACATGATTCCGCTCGCGAGCTTTCACGACACCGCCGCGCGCACGCTGCTGTCGGGCGTGACGGTGGCCGCCGGCACGGCCGCGCCGGCCGCGCTCGAAGCGGTGCTCGACAGCCTGATGGCCCACCCGAGCATGGCGCCTTTCATCGGCAAGCAGCTGATCCAGCACCTGGTCGGCAGCAACCCCTCGCCGGCCTATGTGGCGCGTGTGGCCAATGCGTTCACGACCGGCAAGTACGGCAGCTTCGGCACCAACCAGCGCGGTGACCTGGCCGCGACCGTGGCGGCCGTGCTGCTCGACACCGAAGCGCGCGGCGACACGGTGACGCGCAGCGCCGGCAAGCTGCGCGAGCCGGCCCACCTGTTCGCCGGCGTGCTGCGCGCGCTGAACGGCCGCACCGACGGCGACGCGCTCGCGTGGTGGTGGGGCGACAACCTGCGCCAGCACGTGTTCCGCCCGCCGTCGGTCTTCAACTACTACCCGCCCGACTACCCGGTGCCGGGCACCACGCTGGTCGGCCCGACCTTCGGCATCCACAGCGCCAACGCGGCGCTGGAGCGGATGAACTACCTGACCTACCTGCTCGACTGGGGCGGTTCCGCGCCCGATGCGAGCGTGCCCAACGCCGTCGGCACGCGCATCGATCTCACCGCGTTCCTGACCGACGCGCCCGACGCCGCCAAGCTCGTCGACCGCCTCTCGATGCTCGCGCTCGGGCAGGCGCTGCCGAGCGGGCCGCGCACCGAGGTGATCAACGCGGTTTCGTGGTGGACTGCGGCCCGCGACTCGGCCAACTGGCAGACCAACCGCGTGAAGACCGCGGCCTACCTCGTGTTCGCTTCGCCGAACTACCAAGTCCTGCGTTGAAGAGGCCCGCGATGAACTCGAACCAGAACGACAACTTCCTCGTCTCGAACCGCCGCCGCTGGCTGCAGCGCAGCGGCGCCACGCTCGCCGGTGCGCTCGGCCTGGGCAGCGTCGGCAACCTGATGCTGATGCCGCGCAGCGCGCGCGCCGCCGACTACCAGGCACTGGTCTGCGTGTTTCTGTACGGCGGCAACGACGGCCTGAACACGATCGTGCCGACCGATGCCCGCTACAGCGCCTACAACGGCGTGCGCAAGGGCCTGGCGATTCCGCAGGCGAGCCTGGTGCCGCTGGGCGGCGTGCCGTTCGGCCTGCACCCGTCGCTCGCGGCGCTGGCGCCGGTGTGGGCCGACGGCAAGCTCGCGCCGGTGTTCAACGTCGGCCCGCTGAAGCAGCCGCTGACGAAGGCGCAGTACCGCGCCGCCACCGCCAACTCGGCGAGCGTGCCCGACAGCCTGTTCTCGCACTCCGACCAGCAGATCCTGTGGGAAACCGGCACCGCCGATTCGCTCACGCGCACCGGCTGGGGCGGGCGCGCGGCCGAAGCGCTGGCGACCGTGAACCCGGTGATCTCGGTCGCCGGCACGGCGCGCTTCGGCCTGTCGAGCCTGCAGACGCCGCTGGTGCTGCCCGGCCCGGGTGCGACCTTCGGCGCCTACGGCATGCAGCCCGCCGACCTGACCTGGGCGCCGAACGCAGCCCGCAAGGCGGCCATCGACGCGCTCTACAACCAGGCGCAGGACGTGACGCTCGGCGACGCCTACACGCAGGCGCAGCGCAACGCCTTCACGATGTCGGAGCGGCTCGCCGCGCTCGTCAAGGTCACGCCCGGCGGCGCCGGCGCCTCGACCGTGATCGACGCGGCTTTCGCGCCGATCACCGCGGCCGGCAAGATCACCTCGCCGCTGGGCAACCAGCTCTACCAGATCGCCAAGCTGGTCGCGAACAACGCCACGGTGCAGGGCAACAAGCAACTGTTCTTCGCGTCGATGGGTGGCTTCGACACGCACGGCGGCCAGGTCATCACCGGTGCACCGACCACCGGCACCCATGCCGGCTTGCTCAAGGGGCTGGGCGACGCGCTCGCGGCGTTCTACACGGCGATGAAGAACCTCGGCCTCGGCGACGCCGTCACCACCTTCACGCAGAGCGATTTCGGCCGCACCTTCGCCATCAACAACAGCACCGGCACCGACCACGCCTGGGGCAACCAGCACCTGGTGCTGGGCGGTGCGGTCAAGGGTGGTGCCACCTACGGCAACTACCCCGAACTCGCCTTGGGTGGCGTCGACGACGTCGGCGTGAACAGCTGGGAGCTGCAGGGCCGCTGGATCCCGACCACCGGTGTGGACCAGTACGCGGCCACGCTGCTGGGCTGGTTCGGTGCCAGCGACACGCAGCTCGACACGGTGCTGCCCAACCTCGTGAACTTCGGCACGGCACGAAAGCTCGCGTTCCTGTAGCGCGGCGGCGGCGCGCGTTCGCGCATGTCACGCCGCCGCAGAATCGGCCACCGATCGACCGGCGGGCCTCAAGCGCCGGCCGCACCTGCCGAAGACAACTCAGTTCGGGGCCGAGGTGGTCGGTGCCCGATGGGCAGCGACGGTCGCTGTGCCTGCTGAGAGATTCCGCGCCATGACGCCTTGCCCGCTGCCCAAGCCGAACGCCCGAACGCCGCGAACTGCGCGATGAACTCGCGCGACTGCAGCTCCACGGCCCACCGGCGCCGCATCGTGCTGCTGGCATTGGCCGCGCTGCCGATGTTGGCCTTGTCGGTGTGGGCGGTGCGCCTGCCCACGGTCTACGCCGGCCTGAGCTTCACGCAATGGCACACGCTGCTCGAATTCGCCTCGATGCTGGTGTGCGGCGCCGTTGCCACCGTGGCCTGGAACGCGCGCGAACTCGAAGTGCCACGCAGCGTGCACGTGCTCGGCAGCGCCTGCGCGGGTGCGCTGCTGCTCGACCTCGCGCACACGCTCTCGTTCCCCGGCATGCCCGACCTGTTCACGCCCAACAGCTCGACCAAGAGCGTCGCGCTGTTCATGGCGAGCCGCCTGCTCATCGCGCTGGCGCTGCTGGCCGTGGCTGCGCTGCCGTGGCGGATCGATCACGAACCACGCTGGGTGAAGGCCGTGCCGGCCGCGGTGGCGGCCTATGTGATCGGCGTGAGCACCTGGGTGCTGGGCTGGCCCGAGAGCGTGCCCGCGCTGGTGATCGACGGCCAGGCGCTCACCGCCACCAAGCAGGTCGGCGAGTTCCTGCTCGTCGCCCTCTTTCTGGCCGCCAGCGCGCTGTTCGTGCGGCGCCTGCAGGCCGACCAGCCTTTCGACGTGGCCTCGCTGCTGTGCGCGGCGGTGCTGATGGCGATCGGCGAGGTCGTGTTCACGCTCTACACCCGCCTGACCGACCTGGCGATCGTGGCCGGCCACCTCTACAAGGTGCTCGGCTTCTGGATGGTCTACCGCACCATCGTGGCCGACAGCATCCGCTCGCCCTACCAGCGCCTCGCGGCCTCGCGCCAACGCCTGCGCCAGAGCGAAGACGAGCTGCGCACCATCACCGACAACATCCCGGCGCTGGTCGCTTTCGTCGACAACGAGCAGCGTTACCGCTTCGTGAACCGCAACTACGAGCGCTGGCTCGGCATGAAGCCCGAACACATGCTCGGCAAGACCGCACGCGAGGTCTACGAAGACAAGTACGAAACGCTGCAACCCTGCCTGGAGCGTGCGCTCGGTGGCCAGACCTTCGACGTCGACCACCGCATCATCGCAGTGAAGGCGGCGGCCGGCCGCTGGTTCAACCTGATGTACATGCCCAAGGTCGGGCCCGATGGCGCCGTCGCCGGTGTCTACATCCTGGGCAGCGACATCACCGACCGCAAGGAGGCCGAGAACCGCGCCCTGTTCCTGGCCGAACACGACGAGCTGACGACGTTGCCGAACCGCGCCGCGTTCCAGTCGGCGGTGACCCGGGCGCTGGCCTACAGCGCTGTTGAAGAAAGCCAGTTCGCGGTGGTCTTCGTCGACGTCGACCGCTTCAAGGTCATCAACGACACCCTCGGCCACGCCGCCGGCGACCACCTGCTGCAGACCCTGGCCGAGCGCATGAAACAGGTGGTGCGCGGCAAGGACCTGGTGGCCCGCATGGGCGGCGACGAGATGTGCCTGCTGCTGCACGACGTGCGCGACGCCACCCACGCCGGCGAGATCGCCGAGCGGGTGCTGGCGGCGCTGAAGGTGCCGTTCGAGTTGCGCACCGGCATTCAACACCACGTGACGGTCTCGGCCGGCGTGGCGATCTTTCCGCAAGACGGCACCGATGTCGAAACCCTGCTGCGCCATGCCGACATCGCGATGTACCGCGCCAAGGCGGCCGGGCGCGACGGCTTCGCGCTGTTCGGCGCGCACGACGGCAAGCCGGCCGAAGCGCGCCTCAACCTCGAACTCGAACTGCGCCGCGCGATCGACGCCGAAGAACTCGTCGTGCACTACCAACCGCGCGTCGACGTGGGCAGCGGCCGGCCGCTCGGCATGGAAGCGCTGGTGCGCTGGCAGCACCCGCAGCGCGGGCTGTTGTCGCCGGCGCACTTCATCGACATCGCCGAAGAGACCGGCCTGGTCGTGCCGATGGGCGCGTGGGTCATGCACCAGGCCGGCCAGGCGCTGCGGCGGCTCGAACACGGCGGCGCGCCGGGGCTCACGATGTCGATCAACGTGAGCGCGCGCCAGTTCCGAAGCCCGCGGCTCGTCGACGAAGTGGCAGCGCTGCTCGCCCACTGCGGCTGCGCGCCGCACCAGATCGAGCTCGAACTGACCGAGAGCGCGGTGATGGAGCAGCCCGATCTCGCCGAAGCCACGATGCGCCGACTCAAAGGTCTGGGGGTGCGCCTGGCGATGGACGACTTCGGCACCGGTTATTCCTCGCTCGGTGCGCTCAAGCGCTTCCCGGTCGACTGCGTGAAGATCGACCGCTCGTTCGTCAACGACATTCCCGGCGATGCCGGCGACGCCGCACTCACCCGCGCGATCATCGCGATGGGGCACTCGCTCGGCCTGCACGTGGTGGCCGAGGGCGTGGAGCGGCGCGACCAGCTCGACTTCCTGCGCGCCGAGGGCTGCGACGAGTACCAGGGTTATTTCTTCGCCAAACCGATGCCGGAAGCCGAGGTCACGGCGCTGCTGACCGCGATGGCGCGGGTCGAGATCGCCGACACCGTGCCGATGGCGCTCGCGCCATGAAGCGCACCCTGTCCTTCGTGCTGTCGCTGGCCCTGTGGCTGGCGGCCGCGCCGGCCTGTGCGGCGCCGCCGCCTCCTGCCGCCGACGACACGACCCGGCGCATCCTCGAGCTCGAAAGCCTGGGCCGCGCCCGGCCCGCCGAAGCCGCGGCCGAGCTGGACACGCTGCGCACGAGCACGGCCGAATTCGGCCCGCAGCGGCTCGAGCTGCTGACGGTGCGCGGCCTGATGCTGGCGGTGGCGTCGCAGCCCGAAGCCGCCGAGCGTTCCGCGACCGAGCTCGATGCCTGGAGCGGCCGGCCCGGCGCCGCGCTGGCCGCCGAGGCCGCCGCCGCCACGCTGCTGGTGCGCGCCCGTTCGACCGCGCGCGGCGGCAACCTGCAACAGGCCGACACGATGCTGCAGCAGGCGATGAACCACCTGCCGGCCACACTCTCGGCGCGCGACCGCTGGCGCTTCGTGGCGGCGCTCGGCTACATCAAGAACGAAGCGGGCAAGCTCGAAGACGCGGTGCGGCTGAACCACGAAGCGCTCGCGCTGGCCGATCGCGACACCGAGCTGTGGCGCCGCTCGGAAGCGCGCAGCGCGCTGGCCTACAGCTACTACAACGCAAAGCAGGTGGAACGTGCGCGCGTGCTGAACGACGAAGCGCTCGCGCTGGCCACCGAAGCCGCCGACGGCGTCGCGCTGGCCCGCGCCCACAACACCCAGGCGATCGTGCTCGACGGCCTGGGCGACCTGCCGGGCGAGCGCCGTTCCTTCGAGCTCGCGATCGACAACGCGCGGCGCGCCGGCGCCAAGTTCCACGAGGTGCAGTACCTCGCCAACCTGGCCGACTTCTTCCTGAAGAACGGCGACTACAAAACCGCGCTGGCGCAGGCCGAGCGTGCCCTGCCGCTGGCGCGCGAGCTGAAAGACAGCGTCAGCGAAACGGTGGCGCTGGCCAACATCGGCCTGGCGCACATCTCGCTGCAGCACCTGGACCTGGGCAAACGTTTCGTGCGCGAAGCGATCGCGATCGACGAACGGCGTGGCTCGGTCGGCGGTGTCTCCGACCTGCTGCGCGAACTCGGCATCTACCTGGAGAAGGCCGGCGACGCGGCCGGCGCGGTGGCGGCCTACCACCGGCACCGCCGCCTCGACGCCGGCATCCTGCGTGACGACCAGCAGAAGGCCATTCTGTCGATGCAGGAGCAGTACGACGCCGACGGCCGCACGCGCGCGCTGGCACTGCTCAACCGCGAGAACGACATCAAGGCCGAGCAGCTGCGCCGCCGCGACCTGCAGCAGCGCATGTGGTGGCTGCTGGCCGCGGCCTTCGTGCTGTCGTTCGCGGTCGTCACGCTGCTGGTCCGGCGCGTGCGCCAGACCAACCGGGCGTTGTCGACCAGCAACGAGATGCTGAAGGTGCAGAGCGAGCGTGATCCGCTCACCGGCCTGGCGAACCGGCGCCACTTCCAGGCCGTGATGCGCCAGCTCGCCGAAGACGGCAAGCTGAGCGGCACGGTCTACCTGATCGACATCGACCACTTCAAGACCATCAACGACCGCCACGGCCACGGCGCTGGCGACGCGGTGCTGGTCGAGGTGGCGCGGCGGCTGCGCGAGACCCTGCGCGAGCAGGACCTGATCGTGCGCTGGGGCGGTGAAGAGTTTCTGGTGGTGGTGCAGGCCCTCGGGCCGGAGCAGGTCGACACGCTCGCGCAGCGTTTGCTCGGCGCGCTCGACCACGCGCCCGTCATCGCCGGGGTGCACCAGGTCGGCGTGACCGGTTCGATCGGCTTCGCCACCTTCCCCATGGGGCCGGCCGCGCTGCCGGTCTCGTGGGAGCGGGCGATCAACCTTGTCGACACGGCCATGTACCTGGCCAAGGCACACGGCCGCAACCGCGCTTATGGCGTGCGCCTGCTGCGGGCCTGCGACGAAGCGGCGCTCGACGAGATCACGCGCTCGCTCGAATCGGCGTGGCGCGACGGGCAGGTGGCCCTCACGCTGCTGCAGGGTCGCCTACCGTTGGCGGCGGCGGCATGAAGGCGAATCACTTGTTCGCCGCACCGGGCCTGGCCCTGTGCCTGCTCACGGGCAGCGCGAGCGCCGCCGACGCCAGCTTCGTGCACGACCCGCTCGAAGAGCAGGTCGACACCCTCGTGCGCGAAGGTTTCGAGCGCCCGGCCCAGGCGCTGGCCACGCTGAAGCAACTGCAACAGGAACACAACACGTCGAGCGACGCGCGGCGGGTGCTGCTGCAAGCCATCGGCAGCATCGAAGCGCGTGCCGGTGGCGCGGTGCGGGCCGGCGCCATCGCCGAACAACTGCTCGCACTGGCCAGCGACGCGCCAGGCAGCCGCGCCGTGGCGGCGTCGAACCTCGTGCGCGCGCTGGTGGCCGAAAATGCCGGCCAGCTCGACGTGGCCGCGGCACTCGCGCAATCGGCGTTGCCGGCGTTCGAGGCCGGTTGCCCCGGCGCCGCGCCGGCCCCGGCCGGCAACGACACACGCCGCTGCGACCACCGCTCGGCGTGGCGGGTGCGGCAGATGCTGGAGCAGCGCGCGCTCGGCCTGGGCGTGCCGGCCACCGCCGCCGTGCATGCGCAGGCCGGGTTGGCGCTGGCCGAATGGGCCGGTGACACGCGCCGCCAGTCCAGCAACCTGAGCTCGCTTGCGATGCTGGCGCAAAGCCGCGGCGAGCCCGGCACCGCACAGCGCCTGATGGGCCACGCCAAACGCCTGGCCGCCCAGGCGGGTGACCTGATCCAGCGTGCAGGTGTGAGCAACGGCGAGGCGCGGCTGGCCGGCATGCAGGGTGACCACAGGGCGGCGCTGCAGGCCTGGGAAGAAGCCCTCGATCTGGCGGTGCAGGCCAACGCGCCACGCCTCGAAGCGCAATTGCTGACCAACCTGAGCGACGCCTATTCCCGGCTCGCACGCCCCGCCGACGCACTGCGCGCCGCCGAGCGGGCGCTGGTGATCGTGCGCCGGCACAACGACCTGCGCACCGAGCGTGTCCTGGTCAACAACATCGGCATCGCCCGCATCGGGCTGGGCCGCATCGCCGAGGGCAGGCTGGATCTGGCGCGCCTGCTCGAGATGTGGCAACAGAGCGGCGAGACCGGGCGCCAGGCCGAAACCCTGCTCGAATTCGGCGAGGCCCTGGCCGCTGCCGGCGATGCCCGTGGTGCGCTCGAGCTCTACCACCGCGAGCGCACGCTCAGCGCCGAGCTGATGCGCACCAACCGCAGCGTCGCGCTGAAAGAACTGCAGACCCGCAACGACGCCGAAGCGCGCCAGCGCGACATCGAGCTGCTCGGCCGCGACAACGCGCTCAAGACCGAAGCGCTCGCCAACCGCGACCTGTTGCAGCGCCTGTGGTGGCTGCTGCTCGCGGTGATGCTGCTGGCGATCACCGTTGTGACGCTGCTCTACCGGCGTGTGCGCGAAACCCACCTGAAACTCGCCGCCAGCCATGTGCAGTTGCAGACCCAGAGCGAACGTGACCCGCTCACGAACCTGGCGAACCGGCGCCACTTCCAGGCGGTGGTGCAGTCGGCCGCCGAACGCAACGGCCGGGCCGGCGCTTTCGAAGGCGCGCTGCTGCTGGTCGACATCGACCACTTCAAGCATGTGAACGACGCCCACGGCCATGCTGCCGGTGACCAGGTGCTGGTGGAGGTGGCGCGGCGCCTCAATGAAACGGTGCGCAGCGACGACCTCGTGGTGCGCTGGGGCGGCGAAGAATTTTTGATCCTCGCGCCACGGGCCACGCGCGAGCAGGCCGAGCAGATGGCCGCGCGGGTGCTGCGCGCATTGGGCGAAACGCCGATCCCGGCGGGCACCACCGAGGCGCTGCGGGTCACGGCCTCGATCGGCTACGCACGTTTCCCGTTGCCGCCCTACGGCACCGAAGTGTCGTGGGAGCAGGCCATCAACTTGGCCGACATGGCGCTCTACACCGCCAAGAACCAGGGCCGCAATCGGGCGGTGGGCATGGTCTCGTCGACCGCGTCGACCCGCGAAGCGCTGCGCAGCCTCGAAACCGACTTCGACCAGGCCTGGCGCGAAGGCCGGGTGACACTGCTGCAGACCCCCGGCCCTGAAGCGCCGGGCAGCCTGCGCGCCGCCTGAAACGGCGGGCTTGCACGGGCCCGGGGAGTCGGCCCTCGGGCCGTGTTCACTCTCTCGCCGACCCGGCCTCGAGGGTGCAGAAACCGAGCGCGGCCTTGTTGGAAGTGCAGTGGGCCGGCGCGGCCTTGCGCTGGCGAGGCGGCGCTGCGATCGGCACGGCAACACCGGCCGTCGGCGCGGCGGCGGAGCGGGAATCGCCCGGCTTGCCACCGGCACGGGCAGTGCCTCTGGCGCGCACGGGTGCGCGCGCCGGCCGCTCGGCAGAGGCGTCGCCCGGCACCACGTCGAGTGGCGGAAACGACAGGCGCGGCGCGTCGGGCTCATCGCTTTGCCCTGGATCGGCAAAGGGGCGGTCAAGCGCAGTCTCTGCAAGCACTGCGTTGGCGGCGAGCGGCGGCCTCGGCACAGCGGCCGGCGAACCCCGCCAGCGCAAACCTGCGGCGACAACGAGCAGCAACACCGTGGCCAGCACCAACGCGATCATCGGTGGCGGGTAGCGCAACCGGGCTTTCGCTGCGACCGGCACAGGCCCCGGTGAATCGACCTGCGCCGTCAGAACAGGCAACTCGATGGAGGGGTCGGGGGCCGTGGCGCGAGACACCGGCCGCTCCGGTGCCGGCGCACCGATGCGCGAAACCAGATGGAGCCCGCCCCGGCCACCGCCGGCGGCGTCACGCTCGGCAACGATCGGTGGGTGCACCACCGGCATCGGCACCGGAGCGGCCGGCCGGGGCGGCGCCACGTGCGCGAGCGGCCCGGGCGTCAGCAGGTCGGCTTCGCAACCCCAACAAGCCGTGGCCGAGCGACCGTTGAGGGCGCCACAGTGGCCGCAGGGCACGAGGTGCGACGGGGGCGCCCGCAGCGCGGGTTCCGGCGACAACTCGGCGGGGGTGGAATCGAACCCGGGCTCGATGCGCGGCATGGGCGAACCGCCCGGCGGTGTCGAACCCCCGTGTTCTGGACGGCGAGCCGAACTCATGACGCAGCAACCATTTCCCGCAAACTCGCTTTCAGAGGGTCGTCGGCGACCCGGAGCGGCAAGTTACTCCGATTCGGCGCGCTCACCACTCCCTAGAACCTCAGAAGGTGTGAATGAATCCGGCGTGCCCGAGCGGGCCGCCCAAACGCGCCCAATCAAGGCGCAAAGCACAGCCGTAGCTCGGGCTACGGCGCGCATTTGCAACGCCGAGTGGGCG
>Ga0073925_1000023_pt1 | contig 53452 bp, 49 predicted proteins | sample GWRWT4_21May14_FD_70952 | JGI IMG/M metagenome (GOLD analysis project Ga0073925, IMG submission 70952) | Sand microcosm microbial communities from a hyporheic zone in Columbia River, Washington, USA - GW-RW T4_21-May-14 | ecosystem: Engineered > Artificial ecosystem > Sand microcosm >...
CGGCACGCGGCCTACACTCGCGCTCGGGATCGCCCCAAGGAGTTGAGATGGACCTTTCTGCAGCCACGTTCTGGTGGGTCGCCGCCGGTGTGGCGGTCGCGGTGGAACTGGCGACCGGAACCTTCTACCTGCTGATGATCGCGCTCGGCCTGGCCGGCGCGGCGGTCGTGGCGATGCTCGGCTTCAGTCTGGCCGTGCAGATCGTTGCCGCCGCATTGATCGGCGGCGGCGCCACCGCACTCTGGCACCGGCGCCGGTTCAACCAGCCGCAGTCGGCCCCGGCACGCGAGAACCGCGACGTGAACCTCGACATCGGCGAGCGCGTCAACGTGCGCGCCTGGAGCGCCGAGGGCACGACCCAGGTGCAGTACCGTGGCTCGACCTGGACGGCCCGCCTCGCCCCCGGTGCTGCGCCCGTGTCGGGCGAACACCTCGTGAGCGCCGTCGAAGGCAACTGGCTCGTGTTGACTCCGCGCGCGCCGCACTGAATTCACCCTGAAAGCCGCTCCATGGAAATCGCCCTCGTCATCGCCGTCATCGCGGCCATCTTCATCATCCGCGCGATCAAGATCGTGCCGCAGCAGAACGCCTGGGTTGTCGAAAAACTCGGCAAGTACGACCGCACGCTCACGCCGGGCCTGAAGTTCGTCGTGCCTTTCATCGAGCGTGTGGCCTACAAACATTCGCTGAAGGAAGTGCCGCTCGACGTGCCGAGCCAGGTCTGCATCACCAAGGACAACACGCAGCTGCAGGTCGACGGCATCATCTATTTCCAGGTGACCGACCCGATGCGCGCGAGCTACGGCTCCAGCAACTACATCTCGGCCATCACCCAGCTGGCACAGACGCTGCTGCGTTCGGTGATCGGCAAGATGGAGCTCGACAAGACCTTCGAGGAGCGTGACCACATCAACCTCTCGGTCGTGGCCGCGCTCGACGAAGCGGCGGCGAACTGGGGCGTGAAGGTGCTGCGCTACGAGATCAAGGACCTGACGCCGCCGGCCGCCATCCTGCACTCGATGCAGGCACAGATCACCGCCGAGCGCGAAAAGCGCGCGCTGATCGCGGCCAGCGAAGGCCGCAAGCAGGAGCAGATCAACATCGCGACCGGCGAGCGCGAGGCTTTCATCGCAAGATCGGAAGGCCAGCGCCAGGCCGAGATCAACAAGGCCCAGGGCGAAGCCGCCGCGATCATCGCGGTGGCCGACGCCACGGCCGACGCGATCCGCAAGATCGCCGAGGCGATCCGCTCGCCCGGCGGCGAGCAGGCGGTGCAGCTCAAGGTGGCCGAAAAAGCCGTCGAGGCTTACGCGCAACTCGCGCAGAAGAACAACACGATGATCGTGCCCGGCAACATGAGCGAGGTGTCGGCCCTGATCGGCACCGCGATGACACTGATGAAACCCAGGGCGCCGAACCCGAACTGAGAACCACCATGGCCTTCAACGTCTTGGGCACCACGCTCGTGCCCTGCTCCTACGACCCGCTGACCGGCTTTTACCGCGACGGCTGCTGCAACACCGCCGACGACGACACCGGCAGCCACGTGGTCTGCGTCAAGGTCACGGCCGAGTTCCTTGCCTATTCCGCGAGCCGCGGCAACGACCTGAGCACGCCCCGCCCCGAATACCGCTTTCGCGGCCTGAAACCCGGCGACCGCTGGTGCCTGTGCGCGCTGCGCTGGCGCGAAGCGCTGGTGGCCGGCATGGCGCCGCTGGTGGTGCTGGAAAGCACGCACGAGCGCGCGCTCGACTTCGTTTCACTGCAGGCGCTGCAAGCCCGCGCGCTCGACGCCGTAGGCTAAACTCGCGCCCTTCGGAGAGGTGGATGAGCGGTTTAAGTCGCACGCCTGGAAAGCGTGTGGGGGCTAATAACCCCCCGCGGGTTCGAATCCCGCCCTCTCCGCCAGACGATCAGTGAACACGGGCCCTTGTGGCCCGTTTTGCTGCGCGGCTCTCGTTTACCCGAGCGCTCGATTTTTCAGATAGCCAAGCGCCTGCCGATTGAAATTCACAGCGCCCCGGCCGGGCATCTATCGTGCATTCCCTGGAATCAACCCTTCTGGAGATCACATGCCGAACCGCACCGCGCGCACTCTTGCCCTGGCCACTGTCGCCGCCGCCAGTCTCGTTGCCCACACCGTGGTGTCGGCGCAGAAAGCCCCGCTGCAGAAGCTGGGCAAGGGCGAAGGCCAGGTCGACATCGTGGCCTGGGCGGGCTACATCGAACGCGGTGCCACCAGCAAGGACTTCGACTGGGTCACCGAGTTCGAGAAGAAGACCGGCTGCAAGGTCAACGTGAAAACCGCCGGCACCAGCGACGAGATGGTGGCGCTGATGAACGAAGGCGGGTTCGACCTGGTCACCGCCAGCGGCGACGCCAGCACCCGGCTGATCCGCGGCAAGAAGGTGCAGCCGGTCAACGTGAACCTGATTCCCAGCTACAAGACGATCGACCCGCGCCTGCAGAAAGCGCCCTGGCACTACGAGAACAACCAGCACTACGGCGTGCCCTACGTGTGGGGCTGGAACGTGCTCATGTACAACACCAAGGTCTTCGGCGACAAGCCGCCGACCAGCTGGGAAGTGGTGTTCAAGGAAATGAACCTCCCCGACGGCAAGAGCAACAAGGGCCGCGTGCAGGCCTTCGACGGCCCGATCCACATCGCCGACGCCGCGCTCTACCTGCGCCACCACAACAAGGCGCTCGGCATCGTCGACCCCTACGAGCTGAACGAGGCCCAGTACAAGGCCGCGCTTGAGCTGCTGCGTGGCCAGCGCAAGATCGTCGGCAAGTACTGGCACGACGCTTTCGTGCAGATCGACGACTTCACCAACGAGGGCGTGGTGGCCTCGGGCTCCTGGCAGTTCCAGAGCAACATCCTGAAGAGCAAGAAGCAGCCGGTGGCCACGGTGGTGCCAGTGGAGGGTGCGAGCGGCTGGGCCGACACCACCATGCTGCACGCCGAAGCCAAGCACCCCAACTGCGCCTACCAGTGGATGGAGCACACGCTCAGCCCGAAGCTGCAGGGTGACCTGTCGGCCTGGTTCGGCGCCGTGCCGTCGGTGCCGGCCGCGTGCAAGGGCAACAAGTTGCTGGGCGACGACGGCTGCGCGCGCCAGGGCTACAACGACTTCGACAAGATCAGCTTCTGGCGCACCCCGGTCACGCAGTGCAAGAGCCAGAACAACGCCTGTGTGCCGTACCACAAGTGGGCGTCTGACTACATCGCGGTCCTGGGCGGGCGGTGAGCGCGGCGGTCAGCCTCGACCGCGTTTCCTGCGTCTTCGGCACCGGCCCGCAGGCGGTGCGCGCGGTCGACGGCGTCGACCTGGAGGTCGGTGCCGGTGAGTTCTTCACCCTGCTCGGGCCTTCGGGCTCGGGCAAGACGACCGTGCTGCGGATGATCGGCGGCTTCACGTTGCCCACGGCCGGGCGCATCTGCATCGGCGGGCAGGACGTGTCCTTGCAGCCACCGTATGCGCGGCCGGTGAACACGGTGTTCCAGGACTACGCCCTGTTCCCGCACATGAGCGTGCGCGACAACGTGGCCTACCCGCTGATGGTGCGTAAGGTCGCTCGTGCGCAGCGTGAATCGCGGGCCGACGAGCTGCTGGCGCTGGTGCAGTTGCCCGGCGTGGGCGACCGGCGGCCGGCGCAGCTCTCGGGCGGCCAGCGCCAGCGGGTGGCGCTGGCGCGTGCCCTCGTCGGCCAGCCGCAACTGCTGCTGCTCGACGAGCCGCTGGGCGCGCTCGACCTGAAGCTGCGCGAGCAGATGCAGAGCGAGCTGAAGGCCTTGCAGCGGCGACTCGGCATCACCTTCATCTTCATCACGCACGACCAGCACGAAGCGCTGTCGATGAGCGACCGCATCGGTGTGTTCAACAAGGGCCGACTCGAACAGGTGGCCACGCCGCAGCAGGTCTACAACGCGCCGGCGACCCGCTTCGTGGCGCAGTTCGTGGGTGCGGCCAACGTGCTGGAAGGCGAGGTGGCGCAGCGCCTGACGGGTCGGGCGGCGGCCATGCTGCGGCCCGAACGCATCACCCTCGGCGGTGAAGCGCAGGCGCGGGCCCGCGGCAACGTGAGCGAGGTGCAGTACTTCGGCAGCTTCACCCGGCTGCGTGTGGACCTGGGCGACACCCATCTGCAGGCCGATCTGCCCGCCGGCACGGCCGCGCCGCAGGCCGGCCAGTCGGTGCATCTGCACTGGGACGACGGCGCCCTGCACGCGCTGCAAAGCACATGAACACGCTGGCCCTGCCCGCCCCGCGCCTCTCGCTGCGCCGGCAGGCGTCCAACCTGCTCTACCGCCGCCGCGGCCTGCTGCTGCTGGCGCTGCTGGGCCCGGTGTTGTTGTGGTTCGGCGTGGTCTACCTCGGCAGCCTGTTCGCGCTGCTGGCGAACGCGTTCTTCAGGCTCGACGATTTCACCGGCCAGGTGGTGCGCGAGGTCGGCGTCGGCAACTTCGTGGCGCTGCTCGAGCCCGCCAACCTCGACTCGGCCTGGCGCACGATCGTGATGGCGGTGGTCGTCACCCTGGCGTGCACGGTGCTGGCCTTTCCGCTCGCGTACTACATGGCCCGGCGCGCGCGCGGCACGCAGAAGGCCTTGCTCTACATCGCCGTGATGCTGCCGCTGTGGAGCAGCTACCTGGTGCGCCTGTACGCGTGGAAGCTGCTGCTGGCCAAGGAAGGCGCGATTTCCTGGGTCGCCACAAAGTTGCACCTGCAATGGCTGCTCGACCTGGTGCTGACCACACCGGCGGTCGGCGGCCCGTCGCTGAGCTTTTCGACCTTGGGCACCTTCATCGTGTTCGTCTACATGTGGCTGCCCTTCATGGTGCTGCCCATCATGGCGTCGATCGAGCGCATTCCGGCGTCCACGCTCGAAGCCAGTGCCGACCTGGGCGCGCTCCCCGCCACCACCTTTCGCAATGTGATCCTGCCGCTGGCGATGCCGGGCGTCGCGGCCGGTTCGATCTTCACCTTCAGCCTGACGCTGGGCGACTACATCATTCCGCAGGTCATCGGCGACAGCACGCTGTTCATCGGCCAGATCGTCTACCGCCAGCAGGGCGTGGCGGGCAACCTGCCGTTCGCGGCGGCGTTCTCGCTGGTGCCCATCGTGGTCATCGCCGCCTACCTGTGGTTCGCGAAGAAACGCGGGGCCTTCGATGCGCTCTAGCTGGCTGCGCGACAAGGCCTTGCCGCTCGCCGCCTGGGCGGTGGTGCTGTTCCTGCACATTCCGCTGGCGCTGATCATCCTGTACGCCTTCAGCGCCGAGGACAAGAGCTACGTGTTCCCGCCGCCGGCGCTCACGCTGCAGTGGTTCGCGGTCGCCTGGGGGCGCGACGACGTGTGGGCCGCGATCCGCCTGTCGTTCAGCGTGGCGGCCTTCAGCACCGCCATCGCGCTGGTGCTGGGCACGCTGGCCGCGGCAGCCTTGGCGCGCGCGCGCTTCTTCGGCCGCGACGTGATCTCGCTGCTGCTCGTGCTGCCCATCGCCCTGCCCGGCATCCTGACCGGCATCGCGCTGCGCTCGGCGTACCACACGCTGGAGATTCCGTTCAGCTTCTGGACCATCGTGATCGGCCACGCCACCTTCTGCGTGGTGGTGGTGTTCAACAACGCGGTCGCACGCCTGCGGCGGCTCAACCCCAACCTGATCGAAGCCAGCATGGACCTGGGGGCCGACGGCTTCCAGACCCTGCGCTACGTCGTGCTGCCCCAACTCGGCAGCGCCCTGCTCGCCGGCGCGCTGCTGGCCTTCGCGCTGAGCTTCGACGAAGTGATCGTCACCACCTTCACCGCCGGGCAGCAGACCACGCTGCCGATCTGGATGCTGCAGGAGCTGATCCGCCCGCGCCAGCGCCCCGTCACCAACGTGGTGGCGGTGGTGATCATCGCGCTGACCTTCGTGCCCATCGTCATCGCCTACACCCTCACCCGCGCCGACGAGCCGGGACACCGCTGACACTCCCAAGGAGCCGCCCGTGACCACACCCGCCCTGCCCACCGACCTGTTCATCGACGGCGCTTTCGTTCCCGGCGAAGGTGAAGCCGAACGGGTGCTCAACCCTGCCACCGGCGAGCTGCTGGTGGCGCTGCCCGAAGCCAGCCCCGAGCAGGTGCACAAGGCCGTGTCGGCGGCGCACCGCGCGTTCGAAGGCTGGAGCGAAAGCACGCCGATGGAGCGCAGCCGCCTGCTGCTGAAACTGGCCGACGCCATCGAAGCGCGGGCCGAAGAATTCGCGCGCTTAGAGAGCCTGAACTGCGGCAAGCCGTATGCACGCGCGCTCGGCGACGAGCTGCCGGCGGTGGCCGACTGCTTCCGCTACTTCGCCGGCGCCGCGCGCTGCATGAACGGGCCGCTGGCGGGTGAATACCTGGCCGGCCACACCAGCATGATCCGGCGCGACGCGGTCGGCGTGGTGGCGTCGATCGCGCCCTGGAACTACCCGCTGATGATGGCCGCCTGGAAGATGGCGCCGGCGCTGGCAGCCGGCAACACCGTGGTCATCAAGCCGAGCGAGCAGACGCCGCTCACCACGCTGTTGCTGGCGCGGGTGATGGCCGAGATCTTCCCGAAGGGCGTGGTCAACGTCATCACCGGCCGCGGCGCCACGGTCGGCCAGCCGCTGGTGGAACACCCGAAGGTGGCGATGGTCAGCGTGACCGGCGACGTGTCGACCGGCCGCAAGATCCTGCAGGCCGCCAGCAGCACACTCAAGCGCACCCACCTCGAACTCGGCGGCAAGGCGCCGGTCCTGGTGTTCGATGACGCCGATCTGGCCAGCGTGGTCGACGGGCTGCGCACCTTCGGTTACTACAACGCCGGCCAGGACTGCACGGCCGCCTGCCGCATCTACGCCGGCGCGAAGATCTACGACAAGCTGGTGGCCGACCTGAGCAGCGCCGCCAAGAGCATCCGCATGGGCCCGCAGGACGAAGCCGACGTGGAGATCGGCCCGCTCATCAGCGACCGCCAGCGCAACCGCGTGGCCAGTTTCGTGGAACGGGCGCAGATGGCGGGCCACATGGAGATCACGGCCGGCGGCAAGGCCTTGAGTGGTGGCCAGTACGGCGCCGGTTTCTTCTACGAACCCACGGTGGTGGCCGGGGCTCGGCAGGAAGACGAAATCGTCAAGCGCGAAGTCTTCGGCCCGGTCGTCAGCGTGACCCGTTTTACCGACGCCGAGCAGGCCATCCACTGGGCCAACGACAGCGACTACGGGCTGGCCAGCAGCGTCTGGACGCAGGACGTGGGCCGGGCGATGCGCGTGGCCCGCAAGTTGCGCTACGGCTGCACCTGGATCAACACCCACTTCATGCTGGTCAACGAGATGCCGCACGGCGGCCTGAAGAGCAGCGGCTACGGCAAGGACATGAGCATGTACGCGCTGGAAGACTATTCGGTACCGCGCCACGTGATGGTGAAGCTCTAGCCTCAGGGGCGGCGTGCGCGCGAACCCTCGCGCGCCAGTTCGATGAACTCGGTGGCCGCCGGCTTCAAGCCGCTGCCACGCCGCCACACCAGGCCCACGTCGACCGTCGGCAAAGCGTCGCGCAGCGGGCGCACTTCCACGTGCTCGGCGTCGAGCGTCCAGGGGCGGTACAGGAAATCGGGCAGCACCGCGATGCCGGCCCCCGCGCCGACCAGCGAGCGCACCGCTTCGAGCGAGCTGGTGCGCAGGATGCTGCGCACCTTGAGCTGGTGGCGTGCCCACACCGCGCGCATCAGCTCGTCGATGCGGTCGGCTTCCAGCACGATCTGGTCGCAGCCGGCGCACTCGGCCAGCGTCAGCTCGTCCTGCCGGCACAGCGCGTGGTCGGAAGGCAGCCAGACCCGGCTCGGGCTGCGCGTGAGCGTCTCGGCCACCAGCGCCTGCGGCTCACTCAGCGCGTTGCTGAGCATGATGGCCACGTCGAGCTCGCCGTTGATGAGCAGGTGCTCCAGGAAACGCGGCGCGTCTTCGGTCACCAGCACCTCCACGCGCGGGCAGTTGCGCCGGTAGCGGCTGAACAGCTCGCTCAGGTAATAACCGGCGACCAGGCTGGTCACGCCGATGGCCAGCGTGCCGCTCAGGCCGGCGGTGGCGTCGTCGTCGCCACCACGCTCGCGCGTGGCCTCGACCACCGTGGTCAGCACTCTGCGGGCACTGACCAGAAAACGGTGCCCTTGCGGCGTGAGATGCATGCCGCGCGAGCTGCGCGCGAACAGCGTGCGCCCAAGCTCGTCTTCAAGCTCCTGCATGCTCTTGGTGACCGCGCTCTGCGCGATGTTGAGCATGCGCGACGCCGCGGCCACGCTGCCACTTTCGGCCACCGCGATGAAGTAGCGGAACTGACGCAGGGTGATGTGCGAAGACATGGGGAGCGATTGTCTCTTCAAGCAGACCGGCGCGCGCGCTGCTACCGTAGCGCCCTGCCCGAACGGAGACCACCGCATGACCGAATCGACCGACTACACGCCGCCCGCCGCCTGGACCTGGAACAAGGGCAACGGCGGCCGCTTCGCGAACATCAACCGCCCTGTCGCCGGCCCGACGCATGACAAGGATCTGCCGATCGGCCGCCATCCGCTGCAGCTGTATTCGCTGGGCACGCCCAACGGCGTGAAGGTCACGGTGATGCTGGAAGAACTGCTGGCGCTCGGCCACGCCGGTGCCGAGTACGACGCCTGGCTGGTCAAGATCAACGAAGGTGACCAGTTCGGCAGCGGCTTCGTCAACGCGAATCCGAACTCGAAGATCCCGGCGCTCGTGGACCACAGCGGGCCGACGCCGGTGCGGGTGTTCGAGTCGGGCGCGATCCTGATGCACCTGGCCGAAAAGTTCCGCGCCTTCCTGCCGACCGAGGCGGCGGCGCGCGCCGAATGCCTGTCGTGGCTGTTCTGGCAGATGGGCAGCGCGCCGTTTCTCGGCGGCGGCTTCGGCCACTTCTACGCTTACGCGCCGAGCAAGATCGAGTACGCGATCGACCGCTACGCGATGGAGGTCAAGCGCCAGCTCGACGTGCTCGACCGGCGCCTCGCCGAAAGCGCATATCTGGCCGGCGCCGACTACACGATCGCCGACATGGCCATCTGGCCCTGGTACGGCACGCTCGTGAAGGGCCAGCTCTACGAAGCGGGCGAGTTCCTGCAGGTGCAGGACTACAGGAACGTGCTGCGCTGGACCGACCAGATCGCCCAACGCCCCGCCGTGCAGCGCGGCCGCATGGTCAACCGAACCTGGGGCCAGCCAGCGAGTCAATTGCACGAGCGCCACGAGGCCAGCGACTTCGACACGAAGACACAAGACAAGCTGGCACAGCCATGACCATCACGCTCTACGACTGCTCGACCGCTCCGAGCCCGCGCCGCGCCCGCATCCTGCTCGCCGAAAAAGGCGTGGCCTTCGAGACGGTGCAGGTCGATCTGCGCAACGGCGAACAACTGAGCGACGCGTACCGATTGGTGAACCCGCTGTGCACCGTGCCGGCACTGCGCACCGACGAAGGCATGCTGCTGGCCGACAACGCGGCGATCACGGCGTACATCGAAGCCCGCTTCCCGCAGCCGGCGCTGCTCGGCGAAACGCCCGCAGAAAAGGCAGAGATCGCGAGTTGGAACTGGCGCGTCGAGTTCGAAGGCCTGCTCGCCATCGCCGAAGCGCTGCGCAACAGCGCACCGGCGATGGCGAACCGCGCGCTGCCCGGGCCGGTCGACTACCCGCAGATCCCCGAACTCGCACAACGCGGGCTCAGCCGGGTGCAGCAGTTCTTCGCCGTGTTGAACGAACGCCTGGCCGGCCGCGAGTTCATCGCCGCCGAGCGCTTCAGCATCGCCGACAATCACCGCCGTGGTGGCCGTCGACTTCGCACGGGTCGTCAGGGTCAAGCCCGGCGAACAGCACCCGCACCTGCTGCGCTGGCGCGCCGGCATGGCGCAGCGCCCGGCGATGTTGCTCTGAGCGGCCGTCAGAGCGTGGCGGCCAGGCGCGCGAGCTGGTCGGTCGCGACGCCCCAGCCTTCGTGGAAGCCCATCTTCTCGTGGGCGGCGCAGTCTTCGGCGTTCCAGTGCCTTGCCCGCGCCGTGTAGCGCGTCTGGCCGGCTTCGTCTTCGAAGGTGAGGATGCCGGTGAAGAAGGGTTTGGCCGCTGGCACCCAGGCCGTGGTGTAGGCGTCTGTGAACACGAGGCGCTCGTTCTTCACCACCTCGAGGTACACGCCGCGGTTCGGTATCAGCGTACCGTCGGGCGCCTGCATCGTGATCACGCTGTTGCCACCGGCCCGCACATCGGTTTCGGCCGCGACGGTCTTGTAGGGTGGCGGTGTGAACCACTGCGTGATGAGCGCAGGCTCGGTCCAGCAGCGAAAGAGCTTGGCGCGGGGCACGTCGATCAGGCGGGTGATGACGAGTTCGTGGTCGGCCGGGGCCGGGCTGGTGGACGACATGGGCATCTCCTTGAAAACGATCGAACAACCACCATACGACGACTCGTGTGCCCGTGTCTCGACAACGGCCGGCATTCTTCTTCGGCAGCATCCGCCACGCGCCGTGTGCGGTTTTGACCTGCGGCGCTGCGGCGAATCCGGGCTGCGACCGAGAATCGGCCGCGTATCCACCTCTTTGCCGACATACCGCATGCCCAAACTCTCCGACTTCGCCATCACGAACAAATGGCCCGCCCGGCACCCCGACCGCCTGCAGCTCTATTCGCTGCCCACGCCCAACGGCGTGAAGGTGTCGATCCTGCTCGAAGAGACCGGCCTGCCCTACGAGCCGCACCTGGTGCGCTTCGACGCCAACGACCAGCTGTCGCCGGAGTTCCTGTCGCTCAACCCGAACAACAAGATCCCCGCGATCCTCGACCCGAACGGGCCCAACGGCCAGCCGCTGGCGCTGTTCGAGTCGGGCGCGATCCTCATCTATCTCGCGGAAAAAACCGGCCAGTTCATGCCCACCGACGCGGCCGGCCGCTACGAGACGATCCAGTGGTTGATGTTCCAGATGGGCGGCATCGGTCCGATGTTCGGGCAGCTCGGCTTCTTCCACAAATTCGCCGGCAAGGACTATGAGGACAAACGCCCGCGCGACCGCTACGTGGCCGAGTCGAAACGGCTGCTCGGCGTGCTCAACCAGCGCCTGGCCGAGCGTGAATGGATCATGGGCGACGCGTACACGATCGCCGACATCGCCAGCTTCCCGTGGATCAACAACCTGATCGGCTTCTACGAGGCCGGCGCCCTGGTCGGCATCGACGACTTCCCCCACGTGAAGCGCGCTCTCGCCGCGTTCGTGGCGCGCCCGGCCGTCGTGCGCGGGCTCACGATCCCGAAGCGCGGCTGAGGCTCCGACGAGACGCACGATGAGCACACCCAACGCCATCCTCCAGGCCCGAGCACTCGGCTTCCCCTGGGAAACGATCGACCCGTTCCTGTTCTGCGTCTACCACGACGACCGTTACCCGAAAGGCAACGCGCAGTTCGGCCCCGACGCATCGCTCGCCGGCCGCAACCTGGGCCAGGACTTTGCAGGCCAGGACGGCTGGCGCATGTACCACGGCCTGACGGTGCCGGGCTTCCCGTCGCACCCGCACCGCGGCTTCGAGACCGTGACGATCGTGCGCAAGGGCCTGATCGACCATTCCGATTCGCTCGGCGCCACCGCGCGCTTCGGCGGCGGCGACGTGCAGTGGCTCACCGCCGGCCGCGGCATCGTGCACGCCGAGATGTTCCCGCTGCTCGATGCAGCCGCACCCAACCCGCTGGAGCTGTTCCAGATCTGGCTCAACCTGCCGGCGCGCAGCAAGATGGCGGCCCCGCATTTCACGATGTTCTGGTCGGAGAAGATCCCGCAGCACGTGGCCACCGACGCCGCAGGCCGCCGCACCGAAGTCGCCTGCATCGCGGGCCGGCTGGGCGTGGCCGGCGCGCCCGATCCGCTCGCACCGCCGCCCGATTCATGGGCCGCGCAGCCCGACGCGGATCTCGCGATCTGGACGCTGAAAATGGCGCCCGGCGCCCGCTGGACCTTGCCCGCCGCGGCGGGCGAAACCACGCGCCGGATGTTGTATTTCTTCAAGGGCGCGAGCGTCTCGATCGACGCGCAGGTCGCCGACCAGCACGCGGCGATCGAGCTGCGCGCCACGCAGCCGGTCGAGCTGATCAACGGCGCCGAGCCGAGCGAATTCCTGCTGCTGCAAGGCCGCCCGATCGGCGAGCCGGTGGCACAGTACGGCCCGTTCGTGATGAACACGCAGGCCGAACTGCAACAGGCCTTCGACGACTACCGCCGCACCGAGTTCGGCGGCTGGCCCTGGCCCGACAACGCGCCGGTGCACGGCGCGGAGAAGATGCGTTTTGCGAAGCACGCCGACGGCCGCGTCGAAACGCTGCCTGGCGAGTGAAGCCGCAGGTCAGCCCCGCAGAAACTGCGCCAGCCAGTACAGGCCGATCGCGCCCAGGCTGACGATCAGGCCACTCATGACCAGCAGGAAGCCGGTGCCCTTGGCCTTCGGCTTGCGCCGGGGTTCGGGCACGGCGTAGTAACCCGACAGGGCCGAGTAGCCGGTGGACTGGGCGAACTCGCTCGGGCGCTGTTCGCTCGGCTCGGAGTCCCAACCGAAGAGTTGCGTGTCTTTGAAGTCGCGTCGGTTTGATTTCATGCAGCGATTGTCACGGCGGGTAACAACTTGTTGCAGCCCGCGATCAAGGGGTAAAACTGCACACTCGGCTGCAGGCCGTGACGGATTCACGCCACAAGCGTGTCTTGCAGGACACGAATCAGGTGCGCTGGCTGGCCAGGTTGTCGGCGTACAAAGCCATGTACAGCGCCGCCGCGCCGTCCCACGAGAAGTCTTGCGCCATCGCACGCTGCATCAGGGCGTGCCAGAGCGGCTTGCGCGCGAAGGCGGCCGCGGCGCGCTGCAGGGCCGCGTCGAGCGCACCCGGCGTGGCGGCGTCGAAGGCAAAGCCGGTGGCGCGGCCGGCGGCAACGGCTTCTTCGCTGGCGTCGACCACCGTGTCGGCCAGACCACCCACACGCCGCACCACCGGCAGCGTGCCGTAGCGCAGGCCGTAGAGCTGGGTCAGGCCGCAGGGCTCGAAGCGCGAAGGCACCACGATCGCGTCGCTGCCCGCGATCAGCCGGTGCGCAAAAGCCTCGTCGTAGCCGATGCGCACCCCCACCTGGCGCGGGTGCGACTGGGCCGCCGCCACAAACGCCGCTTCCAGCGCCGGCTCGCCGGCCCCTTGCAGCACGAACTGCGCGCCGCGCTTGAGCAGCGCCGGCAAGGCCGCGAGCATCAGGTCCAGACCCTTCTGCGACGTGAGCCGGCTCACCACGCCGAAGAGCATCTCGTCGCCCTGGACCTGCAGGCCGAGTTCGCGCTGCAAGGCCGCCTTGCAGCGCGCCTTGCCGGCCGGTTCGCGTGCCGAATAACGCTGCGCCAGGCCGCTGTCGGTGGCCGGGTCCCAGACCGTGCGGTCGACGCCGTTCAGCACACCGCTCACGTCGGCCCCGCGCCCGCGCACCACGCCGTCGAGGCCGAAACCGAACTCGTGCGTGGCGATCTCGCGCGCGTAGGTCGGGCTCACCGTGGTGATGCGGCGGGCGAACTTCAGGCCCGCCTTCATGAACGAGAGCTGGCCGTGGTATTCCAGCGCGGTCGAGGCCATGAAGCGTGACGGCAGGCCGAGCAGGTTGAAGTCGCCGCTCGGGAACAGGCCCTGATACGCGAGGTTGTGGACTGTGAACACGGTCGCCGCGCGTGTGGGTGGGTGCACCGCCACATAGGCGCAACTCATCGCCGCGTGCCAGTCGTGCGCGTGCAGCACGTCGGGTACCCAGTCGGCGTCGAGCTCGCCGGCCGCCAGGTGCGCCGCCACCCAGCCGAGCAGCGCGAAACGCTGCACGTTGTCGGGCCACTCGTGCCCGGCGCTGTCCTGGTACGGGCTGCCTTCGCGGCGGTACAGGTACGGCGCGTCGAGCACATAGACCGGCACGTGGCTGTACGGGATGCGGCCGAGCCGCAGCGTGACGCGCGCCGCGCCGAAGGCCGGGCCGATCTGGCACACGGTCTTCTGGTGCAGCACCGCGTCGGCGATGGCGGGCAGGCCCGGGAGCAGCAGGCGCACGTCGGCGCCCTGCCCGATCAGGGCTTGCGGCAGCGCGCCCAGCACATCGGCCAGGCCACCGGTCTTGACGAGGGGGAAGATTTCCGCAGCAACGTGCAGGACCTTCATTGCCCAGCGGTTGCGATCGCGTCGAGCATGCCGCGCGTCACCAGCGTGATGCCGTTTTCAGAGCGGTAAAAACGTTGCGCGTCCAGCACCGCGTCCTCGCCGATCACCATGCCGTCGGGGATCACGCAGCCGCGGTCGATCACCGCGCGGGTGATGCGCGCACCGCGGCCGACCTGCGATTCGGGCAGCAGCACCGACCAGTTCACGCTCGAGTGCGAATGCACGCGCACGCTGGAAAACAGCACCGAGCGATCGACGCTGCCCGAGACGATGCAGCCGCCCGAGACCAGCGACTCGACCGCCACGCCGCGCCGTTCGCCGTGGTTGTGCACGAACTTGGCCGGCGGCAGCTGGGCCTGGTGGGTCCAGATCGGCCAGCGCGTGTCGTAGAGGTTGAGCAGCGGGTCGGTGGCGGTGAGGTCGATGTTCGCGTCCCAGTACGCGTCGATCGTGCCCACATCGCGCCAGTAGGGCTCTTCGTTCATGCGTGTGCCAACGGCGCTCAGGTGGAACGGGTGCGCGGCCGCCTTGCCGTTCTTGACGGCGCGCGGAATGATGTCTTTTCCGAAGTCGTGGGTGGAGTCGGGGTCGTGGATGTCGCGCTCGAGTTCCTTGTAGAGATAGCGCGCGTTGAAGATGTAGATGCCCATACTGGCAAGCGAACGGGTCGGGTCGCCCGGCATGGCTGGCGGGTCGGCCGGCTTTTCGACGAACTCGGTGATCATGTGCTTCGAGTCGACCGCCATCACGCCGAAGGCCGTGGCTTCGGCGCGTGGCACGGCGATGCAGCCGACGGTGCAGTCCTTGCCCTTGGCCACGTGGTCGGCCAGCATCAGCGCGTAGTTCATCTTGTAGATGTGGTCGCCGGCCAGCACAACGATGTAGTCGGCGCCGTAACTCGCGAGGATGTCCTGGTTCTGGTACACGGCGTCGGCAGTGCCGCGGTACCAGCTTTCGTCGTCGGTGCGCTGCTGCGCCGGCAGCAGGTCGACGAACTCGTTCATCTCGGTCTTCAGGAAGCCCCAGCCGCGCTGCACGTGGCGCAACAGGCTGTGCGACTTGTACTGCGTGATCACGCCGATGCGGCGGATGCCGGAGTTCAGGCAGTTCGACAGCGCGAAGTCGACGATGCGGAACTTGCCGCCGAAATACACCGCCGGTTTGGCACGGCTGTCGGTCAGGTTCTTCAGGCGGCTGCCGCGCCCGCCGGCCAGCACCAGTGCCACGGTGCGTTTGGGCAGGTCGAGGCTGAGGGCGAGTTCGTCGGGGGTCATGGTGTGTCTCCGTTCTGGCGGCAAGCTTCTGTGATTCGAATCTACAACCAGTGTGGCCGCTTTTGCACCTGTGCAACAAGCGATATCAACCCGAAGGCGGCGCACCACGGTGCGTGCTGGCGTGGGCGCAAAAATTGCGTGGCCCCGGAGTTACCGATGCGGTACCCGATGCGACACTGTTGCCCGTGCGCCCCGCCCTGCCAGCGGAGCGCCCCAGACCAGCAAGGAAGATTGCGCGATGGCCAAGACCAAACTCTCCACCAGCGACGTCGCCAGCGGCGTCGAAGACCAGCTTCTCAGCACCGTCGGCGTGGCGCCGCCCGACGCCAGCGCCACCGAGCTGATGCAGGCGGTCTCGCAGGTGGCGCGGCGCCAGCTCTCGCAGCGCTGGGTCGCCACGCAGGCCGAGCAGCGCAAGGCCAAGGCACGCCGGGTCTACTACTTCTCGATGGAATTCCTGATGGGCCGCACGCTCTCGAACGCGCTCGCCGCGCTCGACATGCGCGGCGACGCCGCAGCGGCGATGGCCACTCACGCGCAGAAGCTCGAAGACGTGGCCGACAACGAGCCCGATGCCGCCCTGGGCAACGGCGGCCTGGGCCGCCTGGCCGCCTGTTTCCTCGACTCGATGGCGACCCTCGGCCTGCCGTCGTTCGGCTACGGCATCCGCTACGAATACGGCATGTTCGCGCAGGAGATCCAACACGGCGCGCAGGTCGAGTACCCCGACCCGTGGCTGGCCGACGGCACGGCCTGGGAGTGGCCGCGCGCCGCCATCACCTACCCGGTGCGCTTCGGCGGCTGGGTCGAACACTCCGTGGGCACCGACGGCAACCCGCGCGCGGTGTGGCGCGCCGCCGCCGAAGTGGCGGCCAAGGCCTGCGACATGGTGATCCCCGGCCACGGCACGCAGAAGGTCAGCACGCTGCGGCTGTGGAAGGCGGTGGCGCCGGCCCACATCGACCTGAACGCCTTCAACACCGGCGACTACGCACGCGCCGCCAGCGTGAAGAACGAGTACGAAAACATCTCGTGGGTGCTGTACCCGAACGACAGCACGCCGGCCGGTCGCGAGCTGCGCCTGCGCCAGGAGTACTTCTTCGTCGCCGCGTCGATGCAGGACCTGCTGGCCCGCCACCTCGACGAGAACCCGTCGCTGGCGAACCTGGCCGACAAGGTCGCGATTCACCTGAACGACACCCACCCCGCGATCGGCGTCGCCGAATTGATGCGCCTGCTGTGCGACGAACACGGCATGGCGTGGGCGGCGGCCTGGGCGTTGTGCCGACAAGTGTTCTCGTACACCAACCACACGCTGATGCCCGAGGCGCTCGAGACCTGGCCGGTCGGCCTGATGCAGCACGTGCTGCCGCGCCACCTCGAGATCATCTTCCGCATCAACCAGGAACTGCTCGACCTGGCCGCGAAACACCGCCCGGGCGACATGGAGTTTCTGTCGAGCCTGTCGCTGATCGACGAGCGCGGCGAGCGCCGCGTGCGCATGGCCAACCTGTCGATCGTGGGCAGCCACAAGGTCAACGGGGTCTCGGCGCTGCACTCCGACCTGCTGGTGCAGACGATCTTCAAGGACTTCGCGAGCCTGTGGCCCGATCGTTTCACCAACATGACCAACGGCGTGACGCCGCGGCGCTGGCTGGCGCAGGCCAACCCGGGTTTGTCGGACCTGCTCGACCGCACCGTCGGCAGCGGCTGGCGGCTCGACCTCGATCAACTGAAAGGGCTGCACGAGCACAAAGGCAGCGCCACGTTCCGAGACGAGTTCATGGCGGTCAAGCGCGCCAACAAGGCGCGCCTGGCCGCCTTGATCGAACGCAAGACCGGCCTGGTCGTGAACCCGGCCAGCCTGTTCGACGTGCAGGTCAAGCGCATCCACGAGTACAAGCGCCAGCTGCTCAACGTGCTGCACGTCGTCACGCGCTACCAGGCGATCCTGGCGAACCCGAACGCCGACTGGGTGCCGCGCACGGTGATCTTCGCGGGCAAGGCAGCGTCGAGCTACGCCACCGCCAAGTCGATCATCCGGCTGATCCACGACGTGGGCGCGGTGATCAACACCGACCCGCGCATCGGCGACAAGCTGAAGCTCGTGTTCATTCCGAACTACGGCGTCTCGGTGGCCGAGACCATCATGCCGGGCGCCGACCTGTCGGAGCAGATTTCCACCGCCGGCACCGAAGCCTCGGGCACCGGCAACATGAAGCTCGCATTGAACGGCGCCTTGACGATCGGCACCGACGACGGCGCCAACATCGAGATCCGCCAGAACGTGGGCGACGACAACATCTTCATCTTCGGCCTGAAGACGCCCGAGGTGCTGGCGCTCAAGCAGGGTGGCTACCAGCCGATGCGCTACTACGAGAGCACGCCGGCGCTGAAGGCCGTGCTGGACGCCATCGCCGGCGGCGCGTATTCGCCCGACGAACCGGGGCGTTACCGCGGCCTCGTCGACTCGCTGCTGTGGGGCGGCGACCACTACCTGCTGCTGGCCGACTACGCGAGCTACGTGGCCACGCAGTCGCGGGTGGACGAGCTGTACCGGCAGCCGGCAGCGTGGGCGCAGCGCGCGATCGCCAATGTGGCCGGCATGGGCGTGTTTTCGTCCGACCGCACGATCGGCGAGTACGCGAACCAGATCTGGGCCATCGAACCCGAGCGCCGCTGAACCGATGCCCGTTCAGAGCTTGCATCGAGACAACACCACCGCAGCGCTGCACATCGCGCCCGGCCGCGCGTGGCCGCTCGGCGCTCATTGGGACGGGATCGGCGTCAACTTCGCCGTGTTCTCGGCCCACGCCCAGGCGATCGACCTCTGTCTCTTTGATGAGAGAGGCACGACCGAGATCGCGCGCCTGCGCCTGCCGGGGCACAGCGGCGACGTGTGGCACGGCTTCGTCGCCGGCCTGAAGCGCGGGCAGGTCTACGGCCTGCGCGCGCACGGCCCGTGGCGACCCGACAAGGGCCACCGCTTCAACCCGCACAAGCTGCTGCTCGACCCGTACGCGCGCGAGATCGTCGGCAGCTTCGAGTGGGCCGACGAACACTTCGCCGCCGACCGCGTGCACCCACGCCAGATGGACATGCGTGACAACGCGGCGACCGCGCTGAAGGCACGCGTGGTGCACGACAGTTTCGACTGGGGCGACGACAGCGCGCCGCACACCGCACTGGCCGACACGGTGATCTACGAACTGCACGTGAAAGGGTTTTCGAAGCTGAACCCGGCCGTGCCGCCCGAGCTGCGCGGCACCTATGCCGGGCTCGGCCACGAAGCATCGACCACCCACCTGAAACGCCTGGGCGTCACGGCGCTCAGCGTGTTGCCGGTGCACCACCACATCGACGAAGAGCGGCTCGCGAAGATGGGCCTCGTGAACTACTGGGGCTACAACACGATCGGCTACTTCAGCCCCGACCCGCGCTTCGGTTCGGCCGGCAACGGCATGGCGCTGCGCGACGAGTTCCGCCACATGGTGAAGGCGCTGCACCGGGCCGGCATCGAGGTGCTGCTCGACGTGGTCTACAACCACACCGCCGAAGGCGACAGCACCGGCCCGAGCATCAGCTTCCAGGGCCTCGACAACGCGAGCTACTACCGCCTGCAGCCCGGCGCGCCGCTGATCCACGAGAACCACACCGGCTGCGGCAACACCGTCGACATCCGCCAGCCCCGCGTGCTGCAACTGGTGATGGACAGCCTGCGCTACTGGGTCAGCGAGATGCACGTCGACGGCTTCCGTTTCGACCTGGCCACCACGCTCGGCCGCGGCGACCACGGCTTCGATCGCCACGCCGCGTTTTTCACCGCGGTGGCGCAAGACCCGGTGCTGTCGCGCGTGAAGATGATCGCCGAGCCCTGGGACATCGGCCCCGGCGGTTACCAGGTCGGCGGTTTCCCGAACGGCTGGCCGGAGTGGAACGACAAGTTCCGCGACACGATGCGCAGCTTCTGGCTGCGCCATGCGGTCACGCGCGGCGGCTTCGCACAGCGGCTGTGCGCGTCGTCCGACGTGTACCAGCCGCGGGACCGGGCGCCGGCCGAGTCGGTGAACTACGTGATCTCGCACGACGGCTTCACGCTGCGCGATCTGGTGACGTACCAGGACAAGCGCAACCTTGCCAACGGTGAAGACAATCACGACGGCACTGGCAACAACCTCGGCTTCAACTGCGGCGCCGAAGGCGAAAGCGACGATCCGCAGGTCAACATGTTGCGCGCGCGCCTGCAGCGCGCACTGCTCGCCACGACGCTGCTCGCACAAGGCACACCGATGCTTTGCGCCGGCGACGAACTCGGCCACACGCAAGGCGGCAACAACAACCCGTACTGCCACGACAGCGAAATCACCTGGATCGACTGGTCGCGCGCCGACGCCGACCTGATCGAGTTCACCCGCAGCGTGATCGCGTTGCGGCGCTTCGCCCTGCCTTTCGGGAACCGCTGGTACAGCGGCCTCACCGACCCGCGCGGCCTGCACGACCTGGCCTGGCTCGGCGCCGACGGCCAGCCCTTGCACGGCGAAGCCTGGAACGGCGCCGCGAGCCGGGTGCTCGGCTGCCTGATCGGCGAACCCGGCCGCGCTCGCGCGCCGCTCCTGATCCTGGTGAACGCCGACGCGCACGACCACGACTTCCCAGTGCCCTCGGGCGTGTGGGAAGTGCTGCTCGACACCACCCACCCGCGCGGCGCCGGGAACTGGCACGGCCAGGGCGGCGTGAACATCACGCTCAAGGCGAGCAGCCTGCAGGTGCTGGCGGTTGCCGGCTCGGGCGTCAGGCTCTGAGGATGAAGACGATGCGATTCCCCCGTGCCAGCGGCGTGTTGCTGCACCCCACTTCGCTGCCCGGCCCGCATGGTTGCGGCGACTTCGGCGCGGGCGCGTATCACTTCGTCGACTGGTTGGTGAGTGCCGGCCAGAAGCTCTGGCAGATCCTGCCGCTGGGTGGCATCGGCCCGGGCAATTCGCCCTACATGAGCAGCTCGGCCTTCGCCGGCAACGTGCTGCTGATCGACCTGGGCGAGCTGCGTTCGCGGGGCTGGTTGAACGACACCGACCTGCAGTCCGATACCGGCTTCGCCGACACGCGCGTGCACTACGGCGCGGTGATTCCGTTTCGCATGGAGCGGCTGTCACGCGCCGCCGCGGCTTTCGAACAAACGGCGACCGGCGCCGAACGTGAAGACCTCGCTGCGTTCCGCGCCGCGCAGGCCAGCTGGCTCGGCGACTACACACTCTTCATGGCGCTGTGCGAAGCGCAAGGCTCGGGCGACTGGTGCGCCTGGCCGGCAGCGCTGGCACAGCGCGAAGGCGCAGCACTTGCCGACGCGCGTGCCGTGCACGCCGAACGCATCGCGTTCTGGGAGTTCTGCCAGTGGTGTTTCTTCCGCCAGTGGTCGGCACTGAAGGCCTACACGAACCAGCGTGGCATCGAGATCATCGGCGACGCGCCGATCTTCATCGCCCACCAGAGTGCCGAAGTGTGGGCACGGCAAGACCTGTTCGAGCTCGACGCGTCGGGCCGCCCCACGGTGGTGGCCGGTGTGCCACCCGACGCCTTCAGCGCCACCGGCCAGCACTGGGGCAACCCGCTGTACCGCTGGAGCGCGCACAAGGCCGAAGCCTTCGCGTGGTGGGTCGAGCGCATCCGCCGCACCTTCGAGCTGGTCGACATCGTGCGCATCGACCACTTCCGCGGCTTCGCGGCCTACTGGGAAATCAAGGCGAGCGAAACCACCGCGATCAACGGCCGCTGGGTCAACGGGCCCGGCGCAGCCTTGTTCAAGGCCATCGCCCGCGACCTCGGCCCGCTGCCGATCATTGCCGAGGACCTCGGTGTCATCACGCCCGACGTGGTGGCGTTGCGCAAGCGTTTTCACCTGCCCGGCATGCGCATCCTGCAGTTCGCGTTCGGTGGTGGCAGCGACAACCTGTACCTGCCGCACAACCACGAACCCGATTCGGCGGTGTACACCGGCACGCACGACAACAACACGACGCTGGGCTGGTGGCAAGGTGCGTCGCACGCCGAGCAGCAGCACGTGCTGGCCTACCTCGGGCTGGTCGGCCAGCACGACGCTGCGGCGCAGATCCACTGGCACCTGATCCGCGCCGCCTGCGCGAGCGTGGCCGACACCGCCGTGCACCCGATGCAGGACGTGCTGGGCCTCGGGCATGAGAGCCGCATGAACTTCCCCGGCCAGGGCGAGGGCTGGTGGGCCTGGCGCTTCGACTGGCGACAGGTCACGCCCGAGCACGGGCAGCGGCTGGCGGAGATGTGCCGGCTGTACCGGCGCGACGGCACGCCGATCGCATGAGCGGTTGAGCCGCAGCTACGCGAGAGCCTCCACAAACTGCTGACGCGTCTGCGGGTGCCCTTCAAGCGCTCGCCGCAACGCAGGCAAGCGCGCTTTCACGAGCTTCTTCATGTCGGCGGGCACGTCATCGAAAGAGTCGGACAGATCTTCATCCTGCAACTCCACCAGAACCGCGGCGAGCGTGGCGGCCTGCATCAGGTCTTTCTCGGCCTTTTCAGGGAAGCTCCTGCGGGCCGCACTGGAGTACAGCTTGTGCCAGACGAACCTCTGCGCGCTCGGCAGCATGACGGGAACACAGTGTCCGCCGGCAAGCACGGCCGCCTTCTGCGGCGCTTCAAGCAGGTAGGCATAGAACGGCATCGTCTGCGCGTGCCACATCAGTTGTGGCACCGGGACCGATCGGCCCAGCTTCACGCCGTGCGTCAGAAGATCGACCCGCACGCCATCGGCGCCCTGCAGCTTCAGTGACGTGGGCGGCTCTTTGGCCGGCATGCCGGGCACCGGAACAAAACCGAGCCGGGTGGCTTGCACAATCTCGAGGAACGACTCGGGTGCACCGAGCTTCAAGTGTTGCCGCGCGGCCGAGTCGATGTCCTGCGTGCGGGCCGAGACCGCGGTCACGCCGAGTTCATTCAGCCAGCACATGTAGGCGAGCGTGCCGACCAATGTGAGGCCTGCGTCGAGCACCTGCTTGTTATGCAGCTCCACCATGACGCTCGCGACGCCTTTGTCGGCCACTTGAAATTCGAGCTGGCGCAAGGTCTTGACTTGAGTCGCAGCCCACTGCGCGAATTCGATCTGTCGCGTGGCAGCGTCGAGCGCCGCAGTGTCGCCGTCCTTGCAGACGAACTGCTCGGTCTTCTTTCCAGGCACCGGATAGTAGACGCGGTACCAGTACGCGTAGCCTGTTCCTTCCCGCTTGATGAGGGTGCCCGCTGAACCGGGGAGGAGCAAGCCGGCCGCGGCAACGCGCTCCTTCAACTCGGCGTACTGGGTACGGTAGGCCAGTTCCTTGGGACGATACCGACGGTCGGAAAGTGTTGCCACAATCATTACCCAACAAAAGTAAATTTTAGGTGGTAATCATGAGAGGCGCGGTGGCAGCAACAAAAGAAAAGGGGCGCCCGAAGGCGCCCCGCTGGCTTGTAGCGAAGCGTTCGATTACCGAACCACGGCGATCTGGTCGCGCTTTTCACCCTTGTAGGTGTACAGCGTCAGCGCGCCGTTTTTCACGTCGCCCTTGTCGTCGAACGAGATCGTGCCGGTCACGCCCTTGAAGCCGTCGGTCTTGGCCAGCACCGGCAGGTACACCTTCGGGTCGGCCGAACCGGCCTTGACCATGGCGGCGACCATCACGTTGAGTGCGTCGTACACGTAAGGCGAATACACCTGCACGTCGATGCCGAACTTGGCCTTGTACTTCTTGTAGAACTCGTCCATGCCGGCCTTCTGGGTGCCTTCGACACCACCGGCTTCGGCGCAGACCACCTGGCCGTCGGCCATCGCGCCCGCAGCCAGCTTGGGCAGCTCGCCCGAGCAGATGCCGTCACCGCCCATGAACTTGGCGTTGATGCCGAGTTGTTTCATCTGGCGGATCATCGGGCCGGCCACGGCGTCCATGCCACCGAAGAAGATCACGTCGGGCTTGGCCGCCTTGATGGCAGTCAGGATGGCGGTGAAGTCGGTTGCCTTGTCGGTCGTGAATTGGGTCGCGGCGATCGCGCCACCCGAGGCCTTGACGGCCTTGCTGAACTCTTCGGCCACGCCCTGGCCGTAGGCCGTGCGGTCGTCGATCACGGCGATCGCCTTGCCCTTGAGTTCCTTGACCGCGTAGCGGCCCAGGGTGCCACCGAGGTGCACGTCATCGGCCACCACGCGGAACGTGGTCTTGTAGCCTTGACGGGTGAACTTCGGGTTGGTGGCCGACGGCGAAATCTGCGGAATGCCGGCGTCGCTGTAGATCTTGGACGCGGGAATCGAGGTGCCCGAGTTCAGGTGGCCGATCACGCCGTTGACCTTGGAGTCGGCCAGCTTCTGCGCCACGGCGGTGCCTTGTTTCGGATCGCCCGCGTCGTCTTCGGCGACGAGCTCGAACTTGACCTTCTTGCCGCCGATCGTCGTGCCCTTGGCGTTCAACTCGTCGATGGCCATGCGGGCGCCGTTTTCGTTGTCCTTGCCGAGGTGAGCGATGCCACCGCTGGTGGGAGCCACCGAGCCGATCTTGACGACCATGTCCTGCGCATAAACGCTGGTGCCGAGCATGACCACGGCTGCGGCAACGATCGTATTGAGTCTGACTTGCATGCAATAACCTCCGGATAGGAATGATCGAAGAAGATGGAACGGTTGAGTTTTGTCAACGCGCGAAACGATACCGCAAAACAGAACTGCCTCTTCATAGTGAATGCACGGGTCGCGTGGGCGCCCTTGTTCAGGGTTTCCACGGGCACGAACTTCAATATGAAGTTGCGGTTCGCCGCGTCGGCTCTCGCTCTTCAGGAGCATCGTCCTGCGCAGCTGAACCCACAACGCGTGAGCTAACGACCGCGATGACGCGCCATTTCCTGAGCGACGGCGCGGGCGACGATCTCACGCAAGGTCGATGCCAGCTCGCCACGGGCGTCGCGCACCAGGCTGTCGGCGGTGCGTTGCAGCAGCGGTGTCAGCACTTCACGCAGACGCACCTCGATCATCAGGTCGATCTGGTGTTGCAGGTCGGCGAGCACACGCAGGCTCAACTGCTCCTCGGACAGCACCGAAGCGACCGGCGCGCCCGTGGACGACATCACCACCGACTCGTCGAATCCCGCCGCAGGTTGCGGGCTGTTGCCCGCGGACGCCTGGCTCGAGTCGGGCCAGTCGACGACTTCGGTGAGCGTCGGCACCGTCTGAGGAGACAGCGGCCCGAATTGGCTCATCGCGACACCTCGTGCCGGACGATCGTGTACCCGCGGCTGTCGTAGTGCTTCCAGCGGCTGCGGGCCGCAATGCGGTCGTCTTCGTCGGTCGTGACGATCTCGATCAAGCGGCCGAAGCTTTCAAAGCCCGCCGGCAGTTCATGCCCCAGATTGAGCAACACGTCGTGATGCACCGAGGCAGCGCTGTCTTCGAGCAGCCAGACCGGGGTGTCGCGCAGCCGCTCCGGCACCGGCTGGTTGGCGCGCAGCATCGCATGCGGCACGAACTCGAGCGGGTCGAAGGCCCAGAGCGCCCGGTCGAGACCACTGAGCACATCGCCCGGGCCCGTCACCACGACCTTCGCCCCCTGCCGGGTCGCCTTGCGCAAGAGGCGGCAGGCGTACTCGGTGCGATCCGGCACATTGAAATGGAAGCTGACTTCCGTCATACCGGCCGGAAGGTCAGTCCCGCTGTGCCAGCACGAAGTGCGTGAGCAGGCTCACCGGCCGCCCGGTGGCGCCCTTGGCCGCGCCCGACTTCCAGGCGGTGCCGGCGATGTCGAGGTGCGCCCACGAGTACTTGGCCGTGAAGCGGCTCAGGAACTGCGCCGCCACGCTGGCCCCGGCGGCACGCCCGCCGATGTTGCCCATGTCGGCGAAGTTGCTCTTCAGCCCTTCGCCGTACTCTTCGTCGAGCGGCATGCGCCAGCACGGGTCGAGGCCCGCGTTGCTCGCCGCGAGCATCTGCTCGGCGATCTTGTCGTCGGCGGTGAACAGACCCGAATTGTGGTGGCCGAGGGCGACCACGCAGGCGCCGGTGAGCGTGGCCACGTCGACGACGACGGCGGGCTTGAAGCGCTCCACGTAGGTCAGCGCGTCACACAGGATCAGCCGGCCTTCGGCGTCGGTGTTGAGGATCTCGATGGTCTGGCCCGACATGCTCTTGACCACGTCGCCGGGCTTGACGGCGCTGCCGCTGGGCATGTTGTCGCAGGTGGGCACGACGCACACGAGGTTGAGCTTCGGCTTCAGTTCGGCGATGGCGCGCAGCGTGCCCAGCACGCTCGCCGCGCCGCCCATGTCGAACTTCATCTCGTCCATCTCGGCGCCGGGCTTGAGCGAAATGCCGCCGGTGTCGAAGGTGATGCCCTTGCCGACCAGCACGACCGGCGCCTGCGACTTCGGCGCGCCGTTGTAGCGCGCGACGATGAAACGCAGCGGTTCGTCGGAACCTTGCGCGACCGACAGGAACGAGCCCATGCCGAGCTTTTCGCAGGCCTTGCGGTCGAGCACCTCGACCTTGCACCCGTATTCCTTGCCGAGCTTCTTCGCCTGCTCGCCCAGGAAGGTGGGTGTGCAATGGTTGCCGGGCCGGTTCGCGAACTCGCGCGCCAGGTTCACGCCGGCCGCGATCGCCTGGCCGAGCACCAGGCCTTGTTGCACCACCTTGGCGTCGGCCTTGCTGCACAGCAGCGTGACCTTGTTGATAGCGGCCGATGCGGGCGCGCTCGGCTTGGTGTGGCGATACAGGTAGACACTCTCGCTCACCGCCGCGACCAGCGCTTCGGCCTGTGCCGCGCCGAGTTCGCCGGCACCGGCCAGTCCCACCGCGACGTGTTTCGCGCCGGTCGCCTTGACCTGCTGGATGCCGGTGGCCACCGCCGCCTTGAAGGCCTTGGCGGTGTTCGCCCCCGCCACCGAAAACACGACCCGCGGCGCGCGCACGCCGGCCGGGCGGTGCAGGTAGATGTACTTGCCGGCCTTGAGCTTCAGGTCGTCGTGCGCCAGCGCGTCGCTGAGCGCCGCACCGAGCGGCGCGTCGAGCGTGGTGTCGACGGCGTCGCCGGTGACGATCAGCACGAGCGCGTCACAGGTCAGGCCTGCCAGCGCGTCGGCCCCGAGAATTTGATGACGAAAGTCCATAATCTGCGGTCCATTAGACAAGCAGACGATGTTATTCGATTCCACTTTGCGCCGAGACCTGGCGCGCAACTTCGGCGCCACGCTGGTCGTGATCCTCACCATCGTGCTGACGATGATGCTGATCCGCACGCTCGGCCTGGCCGCCGGCGGCCGGGTGGCGCCGCAAGACGTGGTGCTGCTTCTCGGCTACGTGGCGCTCGGCCACCTGCCGACCATGCTCGCACTGTCGCTGTTCATCTCGGTCGTGGCCACCTTGTCGCGCATGTACCGCGACAGCGAAATGGTCATCTGGTTCGCCAGCGGCGTGGGGCTCACCCGTTTCGTGGGGCCGGTGCTGCGTGTGTGCTGGCCGGTGCTGCTCGTGGTGGGGCTGTTGGCCTTGTTCGTCTGGCCCTGGCAAAACCAGCGCAGCGTCGAGTTGAAAGAGCGCTTCGAGCGCCGCTCCGATCTGTCGCGCGTGGCGCCGGGGCAGTTCCAGACCTCGAACGACGGCACGCGTGTGTTCTTCATCGAACGCGACGCCGCCGACAGCCGCACCGGGCGCAACGTGTTCATCCTGTCTTCGCTCGCCGACACGGAATCGGTCACGTCGGCGCGCAGTGGCCGCATCGAGCTCGAAGGCGACGACCGCTTTCTGGTGCTGACACGCGGCCAGCGCAACGAGCAGAACCTGCGCAGCGACGAAAAGACGCTGGCACGCTTCGAGAGTTACCGGGTGCTCGCCGGCGAGAAGCTGCTGTCCAGCATGGACAACCTGCCGCCCAAAGCCCGCACCAGCATCGAGCTGATGTTCGACCCCACGCCGCGCCACCAGGGCGAACTGGCGTGGCGGCTCGGGCTGGTGCTGGGTGCTGCCAACATGCTGCTGCTCGGCATCGGCCTGTCGGCCTCGAACCCGCGGCGTGCCAGCAACTGGAACCTGCTGTTCGCACTGCTTGCTTTCGTCGTCTACTACAACGTCATCAACCTCTCGCAAGCCTGGGTGGCGAGCAGCAAGGTGGGCATGGGCACGGCTCTGCTGGTGGCGCACGGTGGCGCCTTCTCGATCGCGCTGCTGCTGCTGTGGTGGCGCGAGCATCACAACAGCCGCTTCGGCTGGCGGCGCGCGCCAGCGGTGGCGGCCGGCGCATGAAGACCGTCCGGCGGCTGTTTTACGCCGACATCGTCTCGGCCGTCGCTTTCGTGGCCTTTGCCTTCCTGTCGCTGTCATTTTTCATCGACTTCGTCGACGAGCTCGCCGACGTGGGCAGCGCGGGCTACACCCCGGTGCGCGCGGCGCTGTATTCGCTGCTGCTGGTGCCGGGGCACTTCTACGAGATCGCGCCGATCGCGGTGTTGATCGGCGCGATCTACACCCTGTCGCGCATGGCCCAGTCTTCCGAGTTCACGATCCTGCGCACCGGCGGGCTCGGCCCGGCCCGCGCGCTGTCGTTGCTGGCCAGTCTGGGGTTGATGTTCGGCGTATTGACCTACCTCGTCGGCGACTACGTGGCGCCACGCAGCGAGCGTCAGGCCAGCCTGTTGAAGGCGCACTACAAGGGCGGCGTGAAACTCGGCCGTTCCGGTGCATGGCTGAAGGACCACGCCAGTACGCCCGAAGGCGAACGCAGCTACTCCGTCAACGTGGCGTCGGCCAACGCGAAAGCGGTGCTGCAGAACATCCGCATCTTCGAGTTCGACGCCGATGGCCGGCTGCTGCGGCGCATCGCTGCGGCCAGCGGGCAGGTCGAGCCGAACTCGACCTGGACGCTGAACGACGTGCAGATCACGCGCTGGGTCAACACCGAAGGCACATCCCAGGCGCCCGAAGAAAAACTCGCCACGTACGACTGGCCGAGCAGCCTCTCGGCCGGGGTGGTGGCCGCCGCGGTGCTGCCGGTGAGCACGATGTCGACGATCGACCTGTTCCGCTACATCGGCCACCTGGCCGACAACGAACAGGCCGCGCAAAGCCACCAGATCCAGTTCTGGAAACGTGCGCTCTACCCGTTCGCCTGCCTCGTGATGATGGGCCTGGCTTTGCCTTTCGCCTACCTGCACGCCCGCGCCGGCGGCGTGAGCCTGAAAGTGTTCGGCGGCATCATGCTGGGCATCAGCTTCGTGCTGCTCAACAACGTATCGGGCCACCTCGGCCTGCTGCGCAACTGGACACCCTGGATCGTGGCCGCCACACCCAGCGCCCTGTACTTGCTGATGTCGCTGGCGGCGTTCAGCTGGCTCGTTCGTTACCGATAGGACCTTGACCGATGCAACGCGGCCTGATGTTGTTCGCCCACGGCGCCCGCGACCCGCGCTGGGCACTGCCCTTCGAAGCGGTGGCGCGGCGCGTGCGCGAGCGCGCACCGGCGCTCGTCGTGCAGCTCGCCTACCTCGAATTCATGGCGCCGGGTCTGATCGACGCGGGGCACGCGCTCGCCGAGGCCGGCTGCACCAAGGTCGATGTGGTGCCGCTCTTCCTCGGCGCCGGCGGCCACGTGCGCAAGGACCTGCCGCTGCTGCTGGCCGAGCTGGCCACGTTGCATCCGCAGCTCACCTGGCAACTGCGCAGCGCCATCGGCGAGGTCGACAGCGTGATCGATGCGATGGCGCAGGCCGCGCTCGCGCTGACCGTCGACGAGGCCCACGCCGCATGAACCTGCACCAGTTCCGTTTCGTGCAGGAGGCTGTGCGCCGCGACCTCAACCTGACAGAAACCGCGAAAGCCTTGTTCACCTCGCAGCCGGGCATTTCGAAGGCCATTCTCGAACTCGAAGCCGAGCTCGGCATCGACATCTTCGCGCGCCACGGCAAGCGCCTGCGGCGGGTCACCGAGCCGGGCGTGCAGGTGCTCAAGGCGATCGAGGTGATCATGCGCGAGGTCGGCAACCTCAAGCGCATCGGCGAAGAATATTCGCAGCAGGACGCCGGCACGCTCTCGATCGCCACCACCCACAGCCAGGCGCGCTACTTCCTGCCCGGGCCGGTCGCGCAGCTGCGCAAGCGTTTCCCCAAGGTCAACATCAGCCTGCACCAGGGCTCGCCCGACCAGGTGGCGCGCATGGTGATCGACGAGGTCGCCGACGTCGGCCTGGCGACCGAAGCGCTGAGTGGCTACGACGAACTCGTCACCCTGCCCTGCTACGAATGGCACCACGCGGTCGTGATGCCCGTGAACCACCCGCTGGCGCAGGTCGAGCGCATTTCGCTCGAAGACCTGGCGGTGTTGCCTCTCGTCTCCTACCACCCGTCGTTCAGCGGACGCAGCCGCGTCGACGCGGCCTTCGCCACGCGCAGCCTGAAGCCCGACATCGTGCTCGAAGCGATCGACGCCGACGTGATCAAGACCTATGTGCGCATCGGCCTCGGCGTGGGCATCGTCTCCGAACTCGCGGTGCGCGACGACCCGCCAGGCGGCGACCTGGTGTGGCGCCCGGTCGGCCACCTGTTCGGCCAGAACGTGACGCGCATCGCCTTCAAGCGCGGCGCCTACCTGCGCAACTTCGTCTACGCGTTCGCCGAGATGATGTCCGACCGCCTGAGCCGCGCCCTCATCAGCAAGTCGATGAACGGCGATACGCAGGACTACCAGCTTTGAACCCAAGGCCCACGCCAGCATGACCACGACCTTCCACACCCCCGCCGTCACCAGCCGCCTGCCGCGCGTGGGCACGACCATCTTCACGGTGATGTCGGCGCTCGCCCAGCAGCACAACGCCGTCAACCTGGGCCAGGGCTTCCCCGATTTCGACTGCGCGCCGGAATTGCTCGACGCCGTGAACAGGGCCATGCGCAGCGGCCTGAACCAGTACCCGCCGATGGCCGGCGTGCCGCTGTTTCGCGAAGCGATCGCGGCGAAAGTGGCGGCGCTCTACGGGCACAGCTACGACCCGGGCACCGAGATCACGGTCACGGCCGGTGCCACGCAGGCGATCATCACGGCGATCCTGGCGCTCGTGCACCCCGGCGACGAAGTGATCGTGCTCGACCCGTGTTACGACAGCTACGAGCCGAACATCGAGCTCGCCGGCGGCGTGGCGGTGCACGTGCCGCTCACGCCCGGCAGCTTCGCGCCCGACTTCGCGCTGATCAAGGCAGCGATCACGCCGCGCACCCGCGCGATCATCGTCAACACGCCGCACAACCCGAGCGCCACGGTCTGGTCGGCCGAGCACATGCAGAGCCTGGCCGAACTGCTGCGCGGCACCGACATCGTGGTGATCGCCGACGAGGTCTACGAACACATGGTGTTCGACGGCGCGCTGCACCAGAGCGTGGCGCGTTTCCCCGAGCTGGCGCAGCGCAGCGTCGTGGTCTCGAGCTTCGGCAAGACGTATCACGTGACCGGCTGGAAGGTGGGTTACGCCGCCGCGCCGGCCGCGCTGATGGCCGAGTTCCGCAAGGTGCACCAGTTCAACGTGTTCACCGTGAACACACCGATGCAACACGGCCTGGCCAGCTTCATGGCCGACGCCTCACGCCACCTCGACCTGCCGGCGTTCTATCAACGCAAGCGCGACCTGTTTCGCGCCGGCCTGGCGCAGACGCGCTTCAAGCTGCTGCCGAGCACGGGCAGCTACTTCCAGTGTGTCGACTACTCCGCCATCAGCGACCAGACCGAGGAAGCTTTCTGCCGCTGGCTGACCGCCGAAGCGGGCGTGGCGGCGATTCCGGTGTCGGCCTTCTACCAGGGCGGCTTCGAGCAGCGCCTGGCGCGCTTTTGCTTCGCCAAGAAGGACGAGACGCTGAACCTCGCGCTCGAACGGCTGGCGCGGCTGTAGCCCGCGCCGCGGGGCTCAGCGGTTGCCCGGCGGGGCGGGTGCTTTCGGGTCGAGATCGAGATCGAAGTCGATCAGGTTCGAATCCACCGCCGAACCGCGCTCACTGGACCGGCGCTCCAGGCCCGTGGGCGCCTGCGACGATTCATCACTTTCGTTGCGCACCATCGATACATCGAGGTCGAGCGGTTGGGTCATGAGCGCGCTGTGCTGGAAGCCGGTGTTCGCGCTCGAGATCAGCTGTGCGATCGGCTCCGGCGGCACCTCGTCGTGCATCGGCAGCAAGAGGTCGACATCACGGCCGAGGTCGGCGACACCGTGCTCCTGGAAGTCGCGCGCGATCGCGTAGAGGAACAGCAGTTCGCGGTAGGCCGGCAGGTCGTAGGTCTGGTCCGACGGGTCGCGCCGGAACAGGGCGGCGGCCAGGGTTTCCATCGCCTTGGCTGGCGAAACCCAGAGCTCCTGCAGCCGCTGCACCGTCTCGGTGTAGGCCTCGAGCGGCAGGCCCTGCTGCAGGTCGGCGGCCCACTCGGGCGCGTAGGCGTTGAAGCGGCGGTTGAACCGGTCGCGGATGCGTTCGTAAGCGTCGGCCTCGCCGCGGCGTTTGTAGATTTCGAGCAGCTTCAGGTAGGGCAACGGGCTGATGCCGCCGTCGTTGCGCACATGGCTCATCAGCAGTTCGATGGCCGCTTCGTCCTGCCCCAGCACCACGAAGAATTCGGCTTGCTGTTCCAGGTCGATCAACTCCTCGACCGACAACTCGCGCGCCGGCTCGGCCACCACCGGTGCAGGCCGAAACGCCGCTGCGGCCGGGATCGTCATCGGCAGGTCGGGCGCGGGCATCGAGATCTCGCTCGAATCGAGCACCGACACCTCGTAGGCCGGCGCCACACCCGACATCGTGGTCGGCGTCGCAGCCTCGAAATCCAGCGGCCTGGACCGCTCGACCCGCGGCGCGGCCGCGGGTGCGGAAGGCGCCGGTGGCGCCCACCACTGCGCTGCACCGCGCGCACGCGACTGGCGCCACCACAGCGCGCCCACCGCCAGCGCGAGCAGCGCCGACAACCACGCCAGTGCATACACCAGCGGGTTCGAATAACGCTCCGACTCTGCCGCCTGCAGGCGTGCCTGCAGCGTCACCAGGGCTTGCTGCGTCGCCTGCGAGTCGCTGCGCAAGCGCGCCAGGCCTTCTTCGAGCACGCGGATGCGCTCGCGCTCCAGGGCCAGCAAGGCCGCCGTGTCGTCGACCGAGGTAGCCGAGGCGGCGCTGGCGGGTGCAGAGGCCGCGGTCGCCACGACCGGCAATTCGACACCGGGGGCTGCCGATGCGGCACGCGCCACGACGGCCGGCGCCGTTTCGAGTTCAAGGCGCGGCCCCGGCGCCGCGGGGCGCGGTGCCTGCGCAGCGAGGCGTTTGGCCGCAGGTTTCCTGGCGGCCGGCGCTTTCGAAGCCGCGGGGGCGCTGGCCGAATCGGCCGCGGCACGTGCGATCACCACCGGGCGGCTGCGCGGTGTGGCGCGCGGCGCCGCGCCTTCGCGCCGCGGTCGCTCGGGGCGTGCCGCCGCGGCAGTGCGCTGCGACGGGGCGGCCACCGACGCCGGTTCGCCTTCGACGATGGACACGAGCGGCGCCACCTGCGAGTCGGCGCGTTGCGGCACCATCATCGAGTTGTCGGCGGCCGCGGTCTGTGGTGCATTGATCAGCGGCGGGTCAATGAAGGCCACGAACTTGCGCGTGACCTTGGAGGTGCAGCCGACCGACACGCTCACGGTCACCACCGGCTCATCGATGAGCGTGCTCGTGGTGATGCGCACCAGGCGCTCGTTCGCAACGCTGCCTGCTTCGAGCGTCACGCGAACCTGACCGGACTGCAGCTTGCTTTCGCCCACCAGCACTTCGGCCGCGACGCACTCGCGCGACAAGGTTTCGTCATTCTCGAGGCGGATCGCTGCGGCGAAGTTCAGCGGCTGGCCGAGCTGGGTGGTATTGCCGATGCGACCGAACCCCAGGGCCTTGGCGGGGGCGGCGGCAACCCAGAGCGCCGCGGCGAGGCTGAGGGAAAAAACGGTAGCGGAAGCTCGCATGCAGGGCTGTGATTTCGGCGCAAAAGTGACCACTTGACTCTAGCATGAAGACCTTGCACGCCCCGCCGTTCTACGCCCGGCAACGGCGGCGCGCGTGACACAATTCCACGGCCGAGCCCGCGTGACAGCTGCACGTCCGCGCCGCGCCTGTGCTCACCCAGCCCGCTCAAGGAGACTCATGCCCTCGGAAATGCTGACCGAACGCGTCGGTTCGGTGCTGGTGCTGACGATCAGCGACCCGGCCACGCGCAACACCCTGTCGCACCAGGTGATCGCCGCGGGCATCGAAGCGCTCGGCGTGGCCGAGGCCGACGCCGGGGTGCGCTGCGTGGTCCTGCGTGGCGACGGCGCACACTTCTGTGCAGGTGGCAACCTGCAAGGGCTGATGGAACGCCGCGCCGCCGGGCCGCCGGTGCAGCAGCAGATGCTCGAGCACCTGCACCAGTTCGTCGAAGCGCTGCGGGCCTGCCCGAAGCCGGTGATCGCGTGTGTCGAAGGGGCGGCCGCTGGCGCCGGCTTTTCGCTCGCGCTGGCCTGCGACCTGATCGTCGCGGCCGACGACGCGCGTTTCATCCTGTCTTACGGTCGCATCGGCCTGTCACCCGACGGCGGTGCCACCTGGAGCTTGTCGCAGGCACTGCCGCGGGCGCTGGTGCAACAGCTGGTGTGGCTGGGCGAGCCGGTCACCGCGGCGCAATTGCAGGGCTGGGGCCTGGTCGGCTGGGTCGCCGGCAGCGGGCAGGCGTTCAGCGAATCGTTGCGCCTCGCGCAGCGCCTGGCCGAGATGGCGCCGAACGCGGTCGCCAGCGCGAAAGAACTGGTGCAGCAGGCCGGCTCGCAGACGCTGACGCAGCAGCTCACCGCCGAGCGCGATCACTTCATCGGCAACCTGTTCCACGCCAACGGCGCCGAAGGCCTGCAGGCCTTCATGGACAAGCGCCCGCCCGCATTCAAGTGAAGTGAAGCGCGAGGCCGATCAGGTCGCGTAGCTCGGGTCGCTGCGGTCGAGCCGGCGCAGCAGGCCCGGCCAGGTGAGCGCGCCCGCGCCCACACCGCGGGTTCCCACGCGCGCCTGCTCGGACGCGCCGGCGATGATGCGCGGGTCGACTTGCGTGAGCTCGGTACCGCCAGCCATGGCCCGGACCTGGATCGTGCACACCGTCTCGAACAGGTACATCGCCAGGAAGGCGTCGGGGATGGTGCGGCCGAGCGTCAGCAAGCCGTGGTTGCGCAGCATCAGGTAGTGGTTGTCGGGGCCGAGGTCGGCCACCAGGCGCGGCTTCTCGTCGTCGCGCAGCGCCACGCCTTCGTAGTCGTGGTAACTCAGGCTCGACAGCACGAAGATCGACTGCTGCGAGATCGGCAGCACACCGGCCTTCTGCGCCGACACCGCGATGCCGTTGAGCGTGTGCGTGTGCATGACGCACTGCGAATCGTGGCGCGCCGAGTGGATCGCGCTGTGGATCGTGAAGCCGGCCGGGTTCACCGGATACGGCGAGTTGTCGAGCTTGTTGCCTTGCGCATCGATCTTGATCAAGCTCGACGCGCTGATCTCGTCGAACATCAGGCCGTAAGGGTTGATCAGGAACGAGTCGTGGCTGCCGGGCAGGCGGGCACTGATGTGGGTGAACACGAGGTCGTCCCACTTGAACGCGGCCACGAGCCGGTAGGCCGCGGCGAGGTCGACACGCAGCTGCCATTCCTCGGCGCTGACTTCATTCCTGAGGCTCGGGATCTTCAATGCGGCGGCGGCGTTCATGCGGGTCTCCTTCATGTGCACAGGCACAGGCGTTTCGAGGGCTGCGGTCGGCTGCCGCATGTCATGGACAATAGGTCAGCGGAGCAGCATCATGCTGTCACATCAGCGACTGAACATGACCACCCCCGTTCTTACAATTCCCGAACAATCCAACATCGACTCGGGCTCTTGGTTTTCACGACTCTCTCAACCTTTGCGCAACGCCATCCTTTCGCGGTCGGTGGTGCGCCGGTTGAAAGACGGGGCCATGATGTCGGCCCGCGGCGCCCCCGCCGACGAATGGTGCGGCGTGGCCAAGGGTGCCGTTCGGGTCAGCTCGGTCTCGCTCTCGGGCAAGCAGATCACGCTCACCTACGTGGAGCCCGGCACCTGGTTCGGCGACATCTCGCTGTTCGACGGCCTGCCGCGCACGCACGATTCCAACGCCCATGGCGAAACCACGCTGCTGGTGGTGCGCAAGGCCGACTTCAAGGAGTTGCTGGCGCAGCACACCGAGTTGTACGAAGCCTTGCTGCGCCTGAACTGCCGGCGCCTGCGCCTGATGTTCGATGCGGTCGAAGACCTGAACACGCGCCCGCTCGCGTCGCGCCTGGCCAAGCAGATCCTGCTGCTGGCGCGCAGCTACGGCATCAACGAGGGCGAAGAAATCCGCATCGGCCTGCAGCTCGCGCAGGAAGACCTGGCACAACTGCTGGGTGCGTCGCGCCAGCGTGTCAACCAGGAACTGAAAGGCTTCGAACGCGACGGCGCGGTGCGCATCGAGCCGACGCGGCTGGTGGTGCTGTCGAAAGAAAAGCTGCTGGCGATTTCCAGCAAGTGATGAATCCACCTCGAGGTTGACACCATGGAAGCCAACGCCGGAACCAAGCCCGTCGCCGCATCGCACCAGTTCGACACCGCCGCATTGCAGGCCTGGCTGCAAGACCGGCTCGAAGGTTTTGCCGGCCCGCTGACGGTCGAGCAGTTCAAGGGCGGCCAGTCGAACCCGACCTACAAGCTGATCACGCCGGGCCGCTCTTACGTGATGCGCTCCAAGCCCGGCCCGGCCGCCAAGCTGCTGGCGTCGGCGCACGCCATCGACCGTGAATTCACCGTGATGAGCGCGCTGCACGGCAGCGACGTGCCGGTGCCGAAGATGCACCTGCTGTGTGAAGACGAAAGCGTGATCGGCCGCGCTTTCTACGTCATGGAGTTCATGCAGGGGCGGGTGTTCTGGGATCAGTCGCTGCCCGACATCGCCAAGCCCGAGCGCGCTGCCTACTACGACGAGATGAACCGCGTGATCGCGGCACTCCACAACGTCGACGTGAACAAGGCGGGGCTCGCGAGCTACGGCAAACCCGGCAACTACTTCGAACGGTCGATCGGGCGCTGGACCAAGCAGTACCTGGCGTCCATCACCGAGCCGATCGAGGCGATGGACCAGCTGATGGCCTGGCTGCCGGCGAACATCCCGGCCAGCGCGCGCGACGAGGCCCAGATCTCGGTCGTGCACGGCGACTACCGGCTCGACAACCTGATGTTCCACGCCACCGAACCGCGCGTGATCGCGGTGCTCGACTGGGAGCTGTCGACCACCGGCCACCCGCTCGCCGACTTCAGTTACCACTGCATGTCGTGGCACATCGAACCCGGGCAGTTCCGCGGGGTCGGCGGGCTCGACCTGGTGGCGCTCGGCATCCCGGATGAGAAGAGTTACGTGCGCCGCTACTGCGAGCGCACCGGCCGCCCCGACGCCGACGTGGTGATGGCCGACTGGAACTTCTACCTCGCCTACAACATGTTCCGCCTCGCCGGCATCCTGCAAGGAATTGCAAAACGTGTCGAGATGGGGACAGCGTCGAGCGCACAAGCACGTCAAGCTGGCGCCGGTGCACGACCGCTGGCCGAAATGGGCTGGCGCATCGCGCAGCAGACCTGACCGCGCCGACCCGATTCACGAAGGAGACAAGACCATGGACTTCAGCTACTCCCCCCGCACCCTCGACCTGCAAGCCAAGTTGCTGCGGTTCATGGACGAACACATCTACCCGGCCGAGGCGAAATACGAGGCCGAGATCGCCGCCAACACCGCCGCCGGCAAACGCTGGACGCCGCTCAAGACCATCGAAGAGCTCAAGCCCAAGGCGCGCGCGATCGGCCTGTGGAACCTGTTCCTGCCGCCCACCGCCGGTGGCGAAGGCGCGGCCCACAACGGGCGCGACTTCGGCCTGTCGAACAGCGACTATGCGCCGCTGGCCGAGATCATGGGGCGCGTGCCCTGGTCGAGCGAGGTCTTCAACTGCTCGGCGCCCGACACCGGCAACATGGAAACGATCGAGCGCTATGGCAAGGCCGAGCACAAGAAGCAGTGGCTCGAGCCGCTGCTCGACGGCAAGATCCGCAGCGCCTTCGCGATGACCGAACCGGCGGTGGCCTCCTCCGACGCGACCAACATCGCGTCGAGCATCCAACGTGACGGCGACGACTACGTCATCAACGGCCGCAAGTGGTGGATCAGCGGTGCCGGCGACCCGCGCTGCCAGATCTACATCTTCATGGGCAAGACCGACCCGGAAGCGCCGCGCCATTCGCAGCAGTCGATGATCCTCGTGCCGGCCGACACCAAAGGCATCAAGGTGCTGCGCCCGCTGTCGGTGTTCGGCTATGACGACGCGCCGCACGGCCACATGGAAATCACCTTCGACAATGTGCGCGTGCCGGCCAGCAACATGCTGCTCGGCGAAGGCCGCGGGTTCGAGATCGCGCAAGGCCGCCTCGGGCCGGGGCGCATTCACCACTGCATGCGTTTGATCGGCCTGGCCGAGCGTTCGCTCGAACTGATGTGCAAGCGCGCTTCGTCGCGCGTGGCCTTCGGCCGCACGGTCGCTGAGCAAGGCGTGACACGCGAGCGCATCGCCGAAGCGCGCTGCCGCATCGACATGGCGCGCCTGCTGACGCTGAAGGCCGCGTGGATCATGGACGTGGCCGGCAACAAGACCGCCAAGGCCGAGATCGCGATGATCAAGGTGGTGGCGCCGAGCATGGCGCTGCAGGTGATCGACTGGGCCATGCAGGCCCACGGCGGTGGTGGCGTGTGCGAAGACTTCCCGCTCGCCGGTTTCTACGCCGGTGCGCGCACGCTGCGTTTTGCCGACGGCCCCGACGAAGTGCACCGCAACGCGATCGCCAAGCTGGAGCTGGGCAAGTACGCTTGACGAGACTTCAACCCGGCTTGGGCAGGTCCGGCAACTCTTCGGAGTGCAGGCTCTGCCAGGCCGTCGACGAGGTCGAGTGCCACTGGCCGTTGCGCCCGTCGAATCCGGCGGCCGCGGCGAGCGCCTGAACCACCGCCGTCTCGAAGACGGCAATGGCGGCGGCGATCTCCCCCGGGTCGGGCGTGTCGAGCAGAACACGCAGGTAGGCGCGGCCGCGCAAGGTCATCAGCACGAACGGCGGGTCGTAACGCAACAAGCGGTCGGCCGCACGCTCCAGCGCCTCGGCCAGCGGCCCTTCGATCCAGCCCAGCCCGGCCGCCGGCACGCTGGCCACCGCACCGAATCGCGCGCGCAGTGCTTTCAGCGTCGCCAGGTCGATCTTCGGGAACATCACGAGCCAGCGCATCTCTTCCGGCGCCTGGGCGCCGATCTGCGTCTGCATGCTGTCGGTGAACTGTTCGTAGGTGGCCCGCTCCAGCGTGCTCATCAGCGTGCGCGACAACACCAGCATCTGCATGTCGTGCGGCAACGCCAGTTCCATGCGCAAGCGCAATTCGTGGCCACCGATGTAGTCGCGTTGAGCCGGGCCCCATTCGAGCCGCCACGGCATGCCTTCCATCGCACCGTCGATCACGAAACCGTCTTCGCCGCGCACCCGCTTGAAGCCGCGGCCGGTGCGTTGTGCCCACGCCGACACCTCGGCCAGGTCACGCTCCGCGGCGGGCTTGGCGAAAAGGCGCTTGAACGATTCGAGCATGGCCGGGCCCGATCAACTAGAGTGGCTGCCGAACGCACACACGGTGCGCCCGGAAGGAAAGAGACATGAACAAGGACATGATCGAAGTGTATTCGTGGGCCACGCCCAATGGGCACAAGGTTCACATCATGCTGGAGGAGTGTGGCCTGCCCTACCGCGCGCATGCCATCGACATCGGCGCCGGCGACCAGTTCAAGCCCGAGTTCCTGGCCATCAGCCCGAACAACAAGATCCCCGCCATCACCGACCCGAACGGCCCCGACGGCGCGCCGATCTCGCTGTTCGAGTCGGGCGCGATTCTGATGTACCTCGCCGGCAAGACAGGCAAGTTTCTTCCGACCGACACACGCGGCAAGTACGAAGTGCTGGAATGGCTGATGTTCCAGATGGGCGGCGTGGGGCCGATGCTCGGCCAGGCACACCACTTCCGCATCTACGCGCCCGAGAAGATCGAGTACGCCGTCAACCGCTACACGAACGAGGCCAAGCGCCTGTATGGCGTGATGAACAAGCGCCTTGGCAAAAGCAAGTACATCGCCGGGCCCAACTACACCATCGCCGACATCGCGATCTTTCCGTGGCTGCGCTCGTGGAAGAACCAGGGCATCGACTGGAACGACCACCCGCACCTGAAAGGCTGGTTCGACGAGATCGCGGCGCGCCCGGCCGTCAAGCGCGGCGTGGAAGTGCTGGCCTCGCTGCGCAAGCCGCTGCACGACGACAAGGCGCGCGAAACCTTGTTCGGTGCCGCGCAGTACCAGAAGCGCTGATGGGACGCGGTACGCTCGTGTCTCTTTCCCGAGGAGTTTTCATGAAGAGCAAAGTGGCCACCCTGCTGCTGGGCACCCTGCTGAGCACGCTGGCCCAGGCCGAACGCGTCGGCGAGGTCGACACGGTGTTCAAGTTCATCGGCCCCGACCACAAGATCGTGGTCGACGCCTACGACGACCCCAAGGTCGCCGGCATCACCTGCTTCGTGTCGCGCGCCAAGACCGGCGGCATCAAGGGCGCGGTGGGCCTGGCCGAAGACAAGTCGGAAGCCTCGATCGCCTGCCGCCAGACCGGGCCGATCGCGTTCACGAAGCCGCTGCCCAAGCAGGAAGAGATCTTCGACGTGAGCCTGTCGCTGCTGTTCAAGAAACTGCGCGTCGTGCGCATGGTCGACACCAAGCGCAACACGCTCGTCTATCTGACGTATTCCGAACGGGTGATCGAAGGTTCGCCGCAGAACAGCGTCACCGCCGTGCCGGTGGATCGTGCAACGCCGATTCCCGTGAAGTGACGTTCAGTCGCCGGCGCGATCTGCTTGACGTTCTGCTGCGTCATGCCCATCGCCTGCGCCACGAACGAAATCGTGGGTGCCGCGGCCTGCGCTTCGATCAGAGCTGAAGCATCGCCGCCTGCTGGCCGGTGATGCCGGTGGGCGCGAGCAGCCGGTCGAGGCGCCCACGCAGCACCGCGGCGGTTGCGCGCCGTCACGGCCCGCGCCCGTGCGGCCGGCCTGCGCGTGATCGTCGGCGCGACGATTCACGACTTCGGGCCGAACGACGACCCCGACGTCGTGGTCGCCGGCATCCTGCCCAGCCACGAGGTGATGCCGCACGTCGACGTGGCCATCACGATGGGTGGCCAGGGCACGGTGCAGACCGCGATGTGCTGCGGCACGCCGCTGGTCGCGCCTTGTACCCGGAGCAGGAACTCAACGTCGATCTGGCGGTGCGCCAGGGCATGGCGCTGGCCGTGGCGCCGCGGCATGCCGAAGGCGAGAAGATGACGGCGGCGATCCGCCGCGTGGCGTCGGAGCCCGGCTTCCGGCACGAGGCGATGCGGGTGAAGACCCTGTACGCCGGCACCGACGGCGCTGCGAGCGCGGCGGCCGCGATCACGCGTTTCCTGGCGGGCGACGAAGTTTCCACGGTGCGGGGCGCACGGCGTTTGGCACCGGCCCTTGGCGATCGGCGCACGCACACGGCATAATGCGAACAAATCTCATTCACTTGTCTGCGTCCCGCTCCAGCCGTCGCCACGGCCCGACCCAGACCGCCCTCCGCCGCCCGCACCGGGCGGGCCGCGCGGGGCGCCGCCCGGGGCTCGTCGATGTTTCAGCACCAACACAACCACACCGCCGGAAACGAGGTCCGCAACGGCAGCCTGGAGCTGCCCGCGTCACCGACGCCACCATCGATCCGACCCTCGCACGCCGCTCGCCAGGTCGTCTCGCGCATCGCCGCGGCCCTGCTCGGGGGTTACGCCTTCGTCTGGGGCGTGGCGACCTTCGGCATCACCGCGCTCGTGGCGCTGGGGGTCGACTACGGCGAAGCGCGAACCACCTTGATGCTGCTCGCCTTCCTCGTTTACCTCGGGGTGTTCGTGTGGGCCTTCGCCGCCGCCAGCCTCGCCCGCGTGTGGGTGGTGCTGGCCGGTGGCGGCACAAGCCTGACCGTTGGCGCCTGGGCGTTGCAGCGATTTCTTGCCTGACCGGAGCTCGACCATGTTCCCCACTTTCCGCCTGTCGATGACCTGGCTGCACACCTGGTTCGGCCTGGTGCTCGGCTACGTGCTGATGGTGTGCTTCTTCTTCGGCTCGCTGTCGGTGTTCGACCGCGAGATCGACCGCTGGGCGGTGCCGGAAACGCGCTTCGCGCCGCAGACCATGCCGTCCTACGACAAGCTGCTGGCACCGATCTTCGCGGCCATCGAGCCCGAAGAAGAAGAACTGGTCGCGGCGCGTGCACGTGTCGGCGGCCCGCTGCCCGCGTTGAAGCCGGTCATGAACTACGGCGCCTACACCACGCACCGCGACCCGGTGCTGAGCCTGTTCGCCGAATACGCCATCACCAACAACCCGAACGACCCCGACGACCACGTGCACGGCCATGTCACGATCGACCCGCGCTCGGGCAAGCTGCTGCCGCACGACCAGCTGAAGATCGGCAGCGAGTTCTTCTACCCGATGCACTACAGCCTGCACCTGACGTGGATGAACCTGGGTTACTGGGTCGTCGCCACCGCGGCCCTGGTGATGCTGGCCGCGCTCGTCAGCGGGGTGGTGATGCACCGCAAGATCTTCCGCGAACTGTTCACCTTCCGGCCGAAAAAGCACGCCCAGCGCAGCACGCTCGACCTGCACAACCTCACCGGCGTGGTGGCGCTGCCCTTCCATTTCATCTTCGCGCTGTCGGGGCTGACGATCTTCGCAGGCATCTACCTGCCGGTGTCCGAGACCATGCTGCAACCGCTGGCGCAGAAACACGCCATGGCCGAAGCGCAGGCCAAGGGCCTGGCCTTCAAGCCTTCAGGGCAAGCCGCGCCGCTGGCCTCGGTCGATGCGATGGTGCTCGAGGCCAAGCGCCGCTGGGCCGCCCGCGGCATGCCCGGCGAAGTGGGCTTCCTGCAGGTCAACCACGTGGGCGACGCCAACAGCTACGTGAGCATCTTCCGCGCCGGCAGCGACCGGGTCACGCTGGTCGGGCAGGCGGTGCATTTCGACGGGCCCACCGGCCGCGTGATCCGCGAAGAACCGCCGACCACGCTGGCCACCGGCATCAACGAATTCCTCACCGGCCTGCACCTGCAGCACTTCGAGCACTGGCTGCTGCGCTGGTTCTACGTGCTGGGCGGTCTGATGGGCTGCGTGTGCATCGCCACCGGCTTCATCTTCTTCGTCGAGAAGCGCAAGAAGCAGCACGCCAGGGCGGGCGTGGGCGGCAGCCGCTGGGTCGACGCGCTGGCCGTCACCACCGTCACCGGCATGGTGCTGGCAGCGCTCGCCATGCTGGTCGCCAACCGGCTGCTGCCGGCCGACGTGGCGCACCGCGGCGACTGGGAGCGAGCGGCGTTCTGGGGCGCGTGGCTCGTCACCCTCGCTCACGCCTTCTGGCGCACGGCGCCGGTATTGCAGGCCCGCCTCGCACCCGCCTGGCGCGAGCAGTGCTGGGCTGTGGCCGGACTGGCGGTGCTGGCCGTGTTGTTGAACTGGGCGACGACGGGCGACCACCTCGTGAAGACGATCGGCAGTGGCTACTGGCCGGTCGCTGGGCTCGATCTGGCGCTGCTGGCCAGCGCCGCGCTCGCGCTGGTCGCCGCACGCAAGCTGCGCCTGCGTGAGCGCGGCCTTGGGCCGATGGCTGCGCGAGACGCCGCCAACGTCGATGCTTCGCCGGAGGTGGCCGGTGCCTGAAGCCGCCATGGTCAAAGCCCTGCTTCTCACGCTGGCCTTGTTGCTGTGCACGCTGGGCATGGCCTGGTTCGCGCTGGCGATGGAAGTCCACTGGCAACAGGTACGCGCCACAGACGCACCGGTGCGCCCGGGCGTGGCCGCGGTGCTGCGCGGGCTGGGCCTCGCGGCACTGCTGGCGTCGTTGCTGATCTGTCTGCGCGTCGACCATGCCACGATGGCCGCGCTGGTGTGGATCATGGCCGTGGCCGGGTCGGCGCTGGCCGTGGCCTTCACGCTGAGCTGGCGACCGCAGTGGCTGGCGCTGCTGGTGGCGTGGCTGCCGTCGCCCCGCCGCTCCGCAGCAGACTGAGCGGGGCGCCGTCAGGTCACTGCGCAGCCGGCGCGACCGATGCCCCCTCGATGCGATGGCGGCGCAACGCCTCGGCCACGAAGCCGCTGCGTTTCATGTCTTCCAGAAACCCGTGCAAAGCGCGCGCGGCGGCTTCGCCCTTGGCCTTGGGCGTGCCCATCGCCTGCTGGATGATCATGAACCGGCCCGGCAACAGCCGCAGCCCGGAGCGTGTTCGGGCGTCGGCCTCCAGTTGCTGTTTCACGCCGGCAGCGACATCGGCCGCCTGCTCGAGGAACACGTCGACGACGGTCGGCGACGTCGGCGCGCGAACGATCTGCGCCTGCTTCAGTTCGCGGGTCAGGTAGAGGTCGTAGGCGCTGCCCTTGCCGACCACCACCCGCGCGCCGGCGGCGTCGACCTGCTCGTTGTGCGTGACCGGCGACTCGGCACGCACCAGGTACGCGCCTTCGATCAGCACGTAGGGCGCGGTGAAGTTGATGGCCGCACCCCGCACCGGGTCGATCGCGAAAAAACCGATGTCGGCCTGGTCGTTGACGACCGCGTCGACCGACTTGCCGGCGGCGTCGAACACCACCAGTTCGACCGGCACGCCGAGGCGCGCGCCGAAGGCCCGCGCCAGATCGATCGACACGCCCTCGGGCTCACCGCTCGCGGGGTCGCGGCTGGCGAGGATCGGGTTGCCGAGGTTGATGGAAGCGCGCAGCACGCCGGTCGGAGCGAACGCGTCGATGAGATCGGGGGTGAGTGTCATGACGAGTGAACTCCGGTCTTGATGATGTCGGCGTCTTCGCCGCCGCGGGCGGTCACGCTGCGATCGAAGGCCTGGCCAGCCCGGAGGGACTCGAACCCCCGACATCCGACTTAGAAGGTCGGTGCTCTATCCAGTTGAGCTACGGGCTGAATGGGGTGCCGCGAAGGGCTTGAAGAAAGTGGTCGGGGCGGCGGGATTCGAACTCGCGACCTACTGGTCCCAAACCAGTTGCGCTACCAGGCTGCGCTACGCCCCGACGAAGCCGCGATTGTACTCAGGCAGCAGCGGCGCTCGGGCCCGGCGCCGGCAGCATCAGCTGTCTCGACACCGAAACGCACTGCTGAATGTGCTGCTCGCAGACGAACTTCAGCGAAGAGAACGTCAGCAGCGCCGACACCGCCGAGCCGGCGATCGGCACGTACTTGGCGGCCTGCTGCGTGGTCAGGCGCACACCCACGAGCTTGAGCAGCTTGATCACCAATTCGCGCGTGACGAGCTTGCCCACCAGCAAGCCACCACCGGCCGACACCGCCTTGTAGACCGCCAGGCGCCGGTCGGGCGCGAGCCGCTCCACCTGTTCGGGCGTGAGCCCGAAGGCGCGGTTGATCTCGGGGATCAGCCGCAGCAGTACCGCCACGTCGGTGACCCAGTCGACGCCGGGGATCGGCACCACCGCCACGCCGGCGGCGAGCAGCGCGCGTTTGTTGACGAGGCGGCGGCACTGGCGCACCACCGCCTCGATTTCCTTCGGCGTGTCGGGCACCACGACCCACTCGATGGCTTGGCTCATCGCTGTTCGTGTTGCATCAGCTCGAGGTGCCCGGGCCCTTGAGCTTGCTGACGATGAACAGCAGCACGATCGCACCGATCACCGAGGCGATCCAGCCCGCCGGCTGGCCTTCGGTGTACCAGCCCATCGCCTGGCCGGCAAAGCCGGCGAGGAACGAGCCCGCGATACCGAGCACGGCCGTGAGGATGATCCCCAGGCTCTGTGTTCCCGGCAGGATTGCGCGTGCGATCAAACCGACCACGAAGCCGATGACGGCCATCCAGACGTATCCCATGGTTCTTTCCTCCCTTGTGAAGCCCGGGCCACGCACCCCATGCGCGCGGCACTTCGGCCAGCGCGGCCAATGTATCGCATCGACGCGATCAGGGCGATGCCCCTCAGCCGAGCATCTGGGCCCAGACTTTTTCCAGCCGTTTGGCACTCACCGGCTGCGGCGTGCGCAGCTCCTGCGCGAACAGGCTGACGCGCAGTTCTTCGAGCAGCCAGCGGAACTCTTCGAGGCGCGTGTCCTGCACCCCCTTGCGCTCGGCCAGGTGGCGCCAGTAGCGCTGCTCGATCGGGCGCAGCTCGGCCAGACGCTGCACGTCACGCGCGGGGTCGCTGCGTTGTTTGTCCAGGCGCATCACCACCGCCTTGAGGTAGCGCGGCAGGTGCGCGAGCTGGGCCCACGGCGTGGCGCTGATGAATCGCTTGGGCATCAGCCGCGCGAGCTGGGCGTTCACGTCGTCGTTCGTGTCCTTCGGCGCGCGTGCGTCCTTGATCTTGCGCAGCGCGGCGTTGTGCTCGATCAGGATCACCGCGGCCATGCGCGCGATCTCGCTGGCGATCAGCGTCAGCCGCCCGCGCCCCTCGTCGACGCGGCGCGTGAAGCTCGCGGCATCGGTGGGCAGCGGGTCGAGCAGGAAGGCGCGGTCGAGCGCCACGTCGATGATCTGGTCGCGCAGCTCGTCGGCGCTGCCACCGCCCGCGCCGTCGGGCGTGCGGCCGACCTGCATGTAGGCCACGGCCATCGTGCGCAGGTCGGGGATGTTCTTCTCCAGGTACTTGAGCGCGTCGCGCAGTTGCAGGGCGACCAGGCGGCGCAGGCCGGCGCGGTGCTGGCGGCGCGCCACGTCGGGCTCGTCGAAGACCTCGATCTCGACGTGACTGGCCTTGTCGATCAGTGCGGGGAAACCGATCAGCGACTGGCCGCCCTTGCGGATTTCCATCAGCTCGGGCAGTTCGCCGAAGGTCCACGCGGTGTACTTCTCGGCCGGCGCGCTGTCGTTCTGGCGCGGCGGCGCAGCACCCGGCACCTTGTGCATGGCGGCATTGCCGGCCGCCTCGGCGACGGGTCGGGCCGGCGCCGTGTCGAGCTTCAATGACGCCAGCGCCTGAAACGCCGAACGCGCCTGCGTGCCGAGCTCGGCCTTCAGCGCCGCGAGGTTGCGGCCCATGCCGAGCTGCCGGCCGTGTTCATCGACGATGCGAAAGTTCATCATCAGGTGCGGCTGCAGTTGTTCCTGCTTGAAGTCGGCACGCAAGATGCCGAGCTGGGTCTTGTCGCGCACATGCTTGAGCAGCGCGTCGATCAGGCTGCCTTGTGCGAACGGCACGGCGGCGACGAAGGAATCCACGTACTCGGGCAAGGGCACGAGCCGCGAGCGCGGCCGCTGGTGCAGGCTCTTGACGAGTGCGAGCACCTTGTCCTTCAGCATGCCGGGCACAAGCCATTCGCAGCGTTCGTCGTTCACCTGGTTCAACGAGTAGATCGGCACGCTGACCGTCACGCCGTCTTTCGCGTCACCCGGTTCGTGCAGGTAGGTGGCCACGCAGTCCACGCCGCCCATGCGCAGCGTCTTGGGGAACGCTGCGGTCGTGATGCCGGCCGCTTCGTGGCGCATCAGCTCTTCGCTCGTGAGCAGCAGCAGGTTCGGCCGGCGTTTCACTTCCTCGCGGTACCAGCGCTCCAGGCTGTGGCCGCTGCACACGCCGGCGGGCAGCTGCTGGTCGTAGAAGGCGTGGATCAGCTCGTCGTCGACCAGCACGTCCTGCCGGCGCGACTTGTGCTCCAGCTCTTCGACCTGCTGGATCAGCTTCTGGTTGGCCGCCACGAACGGCAGCTTCGTGTCCCATTCACCGGCGACCAGCGCTTCGCGAATGAAGATCTCGCGCGCCGCGGCCGCATCCACATTGCCGAAGTTCACGCGCCGGTTGCTGTAGATCACGATGCCGTAGAGCGTGGCGCGTTCCAGCGCGACCACTTCGGCGGCCTTCTTCTCCCAGTGCGGCTCGAGCAACTGCGTCTTGATGACGTGGCCGGCGATCTGCGGCAGCCACTGCGGTTCGATGCCGGCAATGCCCCGCCCGAACAGGCGCGTGGTCTCGACCAGCTCGGCCGCCACGATCCAGCGCCCCGGTTTCTTCGACAGGTTCGCGCCGGGGTGTTTGTAATACCGGATGCCGCGCGCGCCGAGGTACCAGTCTTCGTCTTCGCTCTTCAGGCCGATGTTGCCGAGCAGCCCGGCCAGCATCGACAGGTGCAGCTGTTCGTAGGTGGCCGGCGCGCCGTTCAGGCGCCACTGGTGTTCGGCGACCACGGTGTGCAGCTGCGAGTGGATGTCGCGCCACTCGCGCACCCGGCGTGGCGAGATGAAGTTGTCGCGCAGCAGCTGCTCCTGCTTGCGTTGGGAGATCTTGTGTTCGCCCTGCCCGCCCTTGCTGTCCTCCAGCCACTTCCACAACTTCAGGTCGCCGAGAAACTCCGAGCGTTCGTCGTCGAACTTCTTGTGCGCGGCATCGGCGGCCTGCGCGTTTTCGACCGGCCGGTCGCGCACGTTCTGCACGCTGAAGGCGCTGGCGATGATCAAGACTTCGGTCAGCGCCTGGCGGTCGCGCGCTTCGAGGATCATGCGGCCGACACGCGGGTCGAGCGGCAGACGCGACAGCTCGCGGCCGATCGGCGTGAGTTCGTTGAAATCGTCGACCGCGCCGAGTTCGGCGAGCAGTTGGTAACCGTCGGCGATGGCGCGTTTCGGTGGTGGTTCCAGGAACGGAAAGTCCTCGACCGTGCCGAGGTGCAGCGACTTCATCCGCAGGATCACGCCGGCCAGCGACGAACGCATGATTTCCGGGTCGCTGAACTTCGGGCGCTCGCTGAAATCCTTCTCGTCGTACAGGCGGATGCAGATGCCGTCGCTGACACGCCCGCAGCGCCCGGCACGCTGGTTCGCCGCGGCCTGGCTGATCGGCTCGACCAGCAACTGCTCGACCTTGTTGCGGTAGCTGTAGCGCTTGACGCGCGCGGTGCCGGCGTCGACGACGAACTGGATGCCCGGCACGGTCAGCGAGGTCTCGGCCACGTTGGTGGCCAGCACGATGCGGCGCGCGGCGTGCGGCTCGAACACACGGTCCTGTTCCTGCTGGCTCAGGCGGGCGAACAGCGGCACCACTTCGACCCCCGGCGGGTGGTGCTTGCGCAAGTGGTCGGCGGCTTCGCGGATCTCGCGCTCGCCGGGCAGGAACACGAGCACGTCGCCGCTGCCTTCACGCCAGAGTTCGTTCACCGCGTCGGAGATCGCGTCGTTCAGATCGTATTCGCGGCTCTCTTCGAACGGCCGCCAGCGTTGTTCGACCGGGAACAAACGCCCCGAGACCATGATCACCGGCGCCGGCCCCGCCGATGATGCGAAGTGGCGCGCGAAACGGTCGGCGTCGATCGTCGCCGAGGTCACGATCACTTTCAGGTCGGGCCGCTTCGGCAGGATCTGCCGCAGGTGGCCGAGCAGGAAGTCGATGTTCAGGCTGCGCTCGTGGGCCTCGTCGATGACGATCGTGTCGTAGGCGCGCAGCAAAGGGTCGGTCTGCGTTTCGGCGAGCAGGATGCCGTCGGTCATCAGCTTGACGCTGGCGCCGGGCTGCAGCCGGTCCTGAAAGCGGACCTTGAAGCCGACGATCTCGCCGAGCGGCGTCTTCAACTCTTCGGCAATGCGCTTGGCCACGCTCGACGCCGCGATGCGGCGCGGCTGGGTGTGGCCGATCAGCTTGCCGGCGCGGTTGGGTGATCCGGCCTTGCCACGCCCGAGCTGCAGCACGATCTTCGGCAACTGCGTGGTCTTGCCCGAGCCGGTTTCGCCGCAGACGATCACGACCTGGTGTTGTGCGATCGCCTGCGCGATCTCGTCGCGCCGGGCAGAGACCGGCAATGACTCCGGATACGTGATCGGAGGAAGCGGGTTGCCCGCAGGTCGCGGCGCGCGTGCCGGGGGCGGGGTGGAAAGGGGAGCGTTCGACATCAGCCTTTGATTATCCGGGGCCGCGATGACCCGCGCCGCAATGCAAGTTCGGTGTAAGGCTGGCGCCGGGCTTCCCCTACTTGTTGTCGACCGATCGCTGCAACACAGTACCGGTGCCCCCGGCCACGGGCGGCTACGGGGCGCAGCGGCGCCTCGACAGACCCAACGCATCAGGAGTTGCCATGCCCCAGAAACCCGTCACCCCCGCCCCGCGCCGCCGCTTTCTTCGCAACGCCGCCGTCGCTGCCGGCACCACGGGTGCACTCGCCGCGCCGATGGTGTCGCGCGCCCAGACCACGAGCTTGCGCTTCCAGAGCACCTGGCCGGCGAAAGACATCTTCCACGAGTACGCGAACGACTTTGCCAAGAAGGTCAACGACATGGCCGGTGGCCGCCTCAAGATCGAGGTGCTGCCTTCCGGTGCCGTGGTGCCGGCCTTCCAGCTGCTCGAAGCGGTGAACAAGGGCACGCTCGACGGCGGCCACGGCGTGGTGGCCTACCACTACGGCAAGAACAACGCGCTGGCACTGTGGGGCTCGGGCCCGGCCTTCGGCATGGACCCCAACATGGTGCTCGCCTGGCACAACTACGGCGGCGGCAAGGCGCTGCTGGAGGAGATCTACAAGTCCATCAACATGGACGTGGTCTCGTACCTGTACGGCCCGATGCCGACGCAGCCGCTCGGCTGGTTCAAGAAGCCGATCGCCAAGGCCGACGACCTGAAGGGCCTGAAGTTCCGCACCGTCGGCCTGTCGGTCGACATCTTCACGGCCATGGGCGCGGCGGTGAACCCGCTGCCCGGCGGTGAAATCGTGCCGGCGCTCGACCGTGGCCTGATCGACGCGGCCGAGTTCAACAACGCCTCGAGCGACCGCACGCTCGGTTTTGCCGACGTGGCCAAGAACTGCATGCTGCAGAGCTTTCACCAGAGCGGCGAGCAGTTCGAGATCCTGTTCAACAAGGGCAAGTACGCTGCGCTGCCGGCCGAACTGCGCTCGATCATCGACTACGCCGTGCAGGCCGCCAGCGCCGACATGAGCTGGAAGGCGGTCGAACGCAACTCGCAGGACTACATCGAGCTGAAGAAGGCCGGTGTCAAGTTCTACAAGACGCCCGACGCGATCCTGCGCGGCCAGCTCGACGCGTGGGACAAGATCGTCGCCGCCAAGAGCGCCGAGAACGCGCTGTTCAAGAAGGTGATCGATTCGCAGAAGGTCTTCGCCCAGCGCGCCGGCCAATGGCAGAACGACTACATGGTCGACTTCACGATGGCCTACAACCACTACTTCGCGAAGAAGTAAAGTCGGCCTGTTCCTGCTGCAAAGCCCTTGCGTGCCCGCCCGGCTGAAGCCGGCGGGCATTTTCGCCTTCCCCTGACCGAACCCCTTCGATGAACGTTCAAAGTCTGCTGCACGCCGCCGACCGTTTCAGCACGTTCGCCGGCAAGGCCGCGGCGTGGCTGATCGTCGTGCTGATGGTGGTCGTGTGCACCGAGGTCTTCAAGCGTTACGCACTGAACGCCCCCACGGCCTGGATCTACGACGTGAACAACATGCTCTACGGCACGCTGTTCATGATGGGTGGCGCCTACACGCTGGCGCACGACGGCCACGTGCGCGGCGACTTCTTCTACGGCAGCATGAAGCCGCGCACCCAGGCGTCGTTCGACCTGGTGCTCTACATCCTGTTCTTCCTGCCCGGCATCGGCGCCCTCACCTGGGCCGGCTGGACCTACTTCAACGAGTCGCTCGCGATGCACGAGCAGACCTTCAACGCCACCCCGTTGCCCCTGTACCCGTTCAAGTTCGTGATTCCGGTGGCCGGCGCGATCGTGATGATGCAGGGCATCGCCGAGATCATCCGCTGCGTCGTGTGCATCCGCACGGGCGTGTGGACCCCCCGCCTGAAAGACGCCGAAGAAATGGACGTGGTCGAACAGCAACTCGCCAAGAGCGAATACGTCGACGATGCAGCGCGCCGCGAGGTGATCGCCAAGGCGAAGAACATCGACGAAGCAGCGCACCAGCGCGGCGCCGGCGGAAGGGACCACACGTGATGAGCAACGCCGCACTCGGCCTGACGATGCTCGGCCTGATCGTGGTCGTGATCATGCTCGGCTTTCCCACCGCGTTCACGCTGATGGGCCTGGGCATGGTCTTTGGTTTCGTCGCCTTCTACGACCCGGCCGCGCCGTGGTTCGACAACCGCATCTTCGACCTGATGGTGCAGCGCGCCTTCGGCGCGATGACCAACGAAACGCTGCTGTCGATACCCCTGTTCGTGCTGATGGGCTACGTGATGGAGCGTGGCGCGCTGGTCGACAAGATGTTCCATGCGGTGCAGCTCGCATTCCGACGCGTGCCGGGTTCGCTCGCCGTCACCACGCTGATCATCTGCACCTTCTGGGGCATCGCCAGCGGCCTGGTCGGCGCGGTGGTGGTGCTGATGGGCGTGATCGCGATGCGGCCGATGCTCAATGCCGGCTACGACACGCGGCTGGCGGCCGGCGTGATCACCGCCGGCGGCACGCTCGGCATCCTGATCCCGCCTTCGGTGATGATCATCGTGTACGCCGCGGTGGCCGGGCAGTCTGTCGTGAAGCTCTATGCCGCCGCGATGTTCCCCGGTTTCTTCCTCGCCTTCCTGTACCTTGTCTACGTGATCGGCTGGGCTCTGATCCAGCCGAAGATCGCGCCGAAGGTGCCGATCGAACAACAACGCGCCCCGATCTCGCCCTGGGTCGCGCATGTGGCCACCAGTTATTCGCCGCGCATGCTGCCAGCGCTGCTCGGCGCCGTGCTGGTGCCGGCGCGGGCGCTGCGTGCCAGCGTCGAAGGCGGCGTCAAGGTCACGTGGCTGCTGCTGGTGCGCAGCCTCGCCACCGCGCTGGTGCCACTGCTGCTGGCGGTGGTCAGCCTGGGCGCAGTCTGGTGGTACGTGACCATCTATTCGCAGAAGGACAACGTGGCCGCCGTGTCGGCCGCCGCGGCGCCGGTGGCCAAGGCGGCCGCGGGCAGCGGTTCGCTGGCAGAGCCCCCGCGCAGCAGCGCTGGCCTCCAGGAGCCGCCGACGTCGGGCTTGCAGGAACCGCCGGCGTCGACCGGCTTGCAGGAGCCGCCCAGTTCCTCGGGCCTGCAGGAGCCGCCGTCATCGGGTGGCGTGCAGGAGCCCCCGGGCTCGGCCACGGCCGCACCGCCGGCCCAGGAAGGCGCACTGCAACAACTGGGTGACGTGGTCGCCGGCCCGCAGACCGCGGCCGTGCCCGAGCAGTTCTATTTCGGCTTCTGGGTCACCTGCGCCTTCGTGCTGGTGCTGCTCGGCTGGTACTACTGGGAAATGGACGCCGAGCAGTTCGAGATCCTGCGTCTGCTGGTGTCGTCGGTGATGCCACTGGCCACGCTGACGCTGGTGGTGCTGGGGGTGATCCTGTTCGGCATCACCACCGCCACCGAGTCGGCGGCGGTGGGCGCCGCGGGCGCGTTCCTGATGGCCTGGCAGGCGAAGACGCTGACCTTCCAGCGCATCAAGGAAGCGGTGTTCCTCACCGCCAAGACCACCTCGATGGTGTGCTGGCTGTTCGTCGGCTCGGCGCTGTTCTCGGCGGTGTTCGCGCTGCTCGGCGGGCAACGCATCATCGAAGAGTGGGTGATGGGGATGAACCTCACGACGCTGCAGTTCCTGCTGCTGTCGCAGGCCATCATCTTCGTGCTCGGCTGGCCGCTCGAATGGACCGAGATCATCGTGATCTTCGTGCCGATCTTCCTGCCGCTGCTGGCGCACTTCCAGGTCGACCCGCTGCTGTTCGGGGTGCTGGTGTTCGTCAACCTGCAGGCGGCGTTCCTGTCGCCGCCGGTCGCGATGTCGGCCTTCTACCTGAAGGGGGTGTCGCCGCC